>Ga0102812_10000193_pt1 | contig 44125 bp, 46 predicted proteins | sample ColrivemetaGS713_FD_79334 | JGI IMG/M metagenome (GOLD analysis project Ga0102812, IMG submission 79334) | Estuarine microbial communities from the Columbia River estuary - Flood tide ETM metaG S.713 | ecosystem: Environmental > Aquatic > Marine > Intertidal zone > Estuary | place: USA...
AACTGGTGATATGGTAAAAAATGGTGTTACAATAATTGATGTGGGTATTACTAGAATTACAGATGAAACTAAAAAAGCGGGTTATCGCTTAGCAGGAGATGTACATTTTGAAAGTGTAAGTCCAAAATCAGCATATATCACACCAGTTCCGGGAGGAGTTGGCCCTATGACAATAGCAATGTTACTAAAAAATACTTTATTGGCCTGTGAAAGAAAAGAGTAGTTTTTAAATTAAGTTAAAATTCAGAAAACTATAAAAAAATTTAAGTTATTAAATTGGTAACAATTTCTCTCACTGGCAATATGGCATGTGTATGCTGTATACTTGGTCCAGCTACCCAAACTGTTTTATATGTTACCTTAGTAGCAGCATTGGTTACTATATTTGTTCCAATTAAAAAACGAATCATTTTAACCCACTTTTTAAGTTTCTTATTTTTATTTAGAAAACTTTCAATCCATGGTTGCTTAACACCTATTTTTTGAACATACGGTGTATTTATAACTGTGCATGGAGAACCTGAAATTCGTTCAGTTAAAACTATATCATTTGCATCATTATTTATACAAGCTTGTTTATATTCTTCTGTAACATTTGCCTCTGTGGATGCAATAAAAGGACTTCCAACCGAAACTCCAACTGCTCCAAAACTTAACATTTTATCTAAATCGGCTCTACATCCTACTCCACCAGCTGAAATAACAGGAATTGAGCAATTTTCTACTAACTGTGTAATTAATTCTTTAGGTGAGATATTTCCTCTATGCCCTCCTGCCTCATTATTAACAGCAATAATTGCATCAGCTCCTAAATTCTCAACTTTTTTAGCAAAACTTAAATCTGTTACATCACAAAACACTTTTATATTGTGTTTATGAGCTTTATTAATAGTCTCTTCAGGGCTTCCTAATGAAGTAATTATAAAATCAGCACCTTCCTCACAAATAACCTCCAATTGTTTTTTATACTTAATATTTGATTTATTAACAATTAAATTAAACCCAAAAGAACCACCACTAACTTTAGCTGCTTTTAACTCTTTAACAGCGTCTCTTAACTCTTCATTAGTTCTATAATTTAAGGCAGGTATACAACCTGCAATTCCACTTTTCATGGCTTCAATTACCATTTCAGTATTGGAAACCAAAAACATTGGAGCTTGAATTATTGGATACTTAATATTTAAAATTTGATTTAATTTAGCTGAATTCATTCGTTCATTTTTTTCAAATATACTAAATATTATGCACGCATAATAGAGTGATCAATAACAAAAAAACGCCTCCTAATTGGAAGCGTTTTTTAAATTTATTTTAAAAGAAATTATTTATCTTCTTTTACCTCTTCAAAGTCAACATCTTCTACATTGTCTCCTTCTTTATTAGAACTAGTACCTGCGTCACCTGCAGGAGCATCCTGAGGTTGAGCTTCTTGCTGTGCTTTATACATTTCTTCACTTGCTACTTTCCAAGCTTCATTAATTTTTTCCATTGCTGCATCAATTTGCGCAATATCTTTTGTTTCGTGAGCTTTTTTAAGTTCCGTTAAAGCAGCCTCAATTGGATCTTTTTTATCTGCAGATAATTTTTCTCCAAACTCCTTTAATTGTTTTTCAGTTTGAAAAATCATAGAGTCAGCTGCATTAATTTTTTCAGCAGTTTCTTTTGCTTTTTTATCTACATCTGCATTTGCTTCAGCATCAGCTTTCATTTTTTTGATTTCGTCTTCAGTTAATCCAGAAGATGCTTCAATTCTAATATCTTGTGTTTTCCCAGTTGCTTTATCACCAGCAGTCACATGAATAATTCCATTTGCATCAATATCAAAAGTAACTTCAATTTGAGGAGTTCCTCTTTGTGCTGGTGGAATACCATCTAAATGAAAACGACCAATTGTTTTATTATCAGCAGCCATAGCACGCTCACCTTGCAACACATGAATTTCTACTGAAGGCTGATTATCAGCTGCAGTTGAAAATACTTGTGATTTTTTTGTTGGAATCGTAGTATTTGCTTCAATTAACTTAGTCATTACATTACCCATAGTTTCAATACCTAATGAAAGTGGTGTAACATCTAATAACAATACATCTTTTACATCTCCAGATAAAACTCCTCCTTGAATAGCTGCTCCAATTGCAACAACCTCATCAGGATTTACACCTTTTGAAGGTACTTTTCCAAAGAATTTTTCAACAGCCTCAACTACCGCAGGAATACGAGTTGAACCACCAACTAAAATAACTTCATCAATATCACCTGTAGATAAACCAGCTCCTTTAAGTGCTGCTTTACAAGGCTCAATAGTTCTTTTAATTAAATCATCAATTAATTGTTCAAATTTAGCTTTTGTTAAACTACGAACTAAGTGTTTTGGACCACTTGCAGTTGCAGTAACATATGGTAAATTAATTTCAGTAACTGCAGAAGATGATAATTCAATTTTTGCTTTTTCAGCAGCTTCTTTTAAACGTTGTAATGCCATTGGATCTTTTCTCAAATCCATCGCTTCCTCAGCTTTAAATTCTTCAGCTAACCAATCAATTATTTTTTGATCAACATCATCTCCACCTAAGTGTGTATCTCCATCAGTTGATAATACTTCAAAAACACCATCTCCCAATTCTAAGATAGAAACATCATGTGTTCCTCCACCAAAATCGAAAACAACAATTTTTTGATCTACACCTTTTTTATCCATACCATAAGCCAATGCCGCAGCAGTTGGTTCATTAATAATACGGCTAACTTTTAAACCTGCAATTTCACCAGCTTCTTTAGTTGCTTGACGTTGTGCATCATTAAAATATGCTGGTACTGTTACAACAGCTTCAGTTACTTCAGTTCCTAAATAATCTTCAGCAGTTTTCTTCATTTTTTGAAGAATCATTGCTGAAATTTCTTGAGGAGTATATAATCTTCCATCAATATCTACACGAGGGGTATCATTATCTCCTTTTACTACTTTGTAAGGTACGCGTTCTGCTTCCATTTTAGATTCAGAATATTTGTTACCCATAAAACGTTTAATTGAATAAATCGTTTTTAAAGGATTTGTAACTGCCTGACGTTTTGCAGGGTCACCAACTTTTCTTTCTCCACCTTCAATAAATGCTACAATAGAAGGTGTTGTTCTTTTTCCTTCAGCATTAGGAATTACAACAGGCTCATTCCCTTCCATTACAGAAACACATGAGTTGGTTGTTCCTAAATCTATTCCTATTATTTTACCCATAACTTTATTATTTTATTTTTTATTCTTATTTTTTAAAAATCTTACAACTTGTATTAGACAATGATTATGCCATTCAAAAAATTATGTCAAGTTGTCATAATCACAAATAAATTCAACTATTTATGACAATCAATGACATAATTAATATAATTGTAATTTAGGTGTATTATTTTTCCAAAATCATATATTTACAAACTAAAATAATTAAAAATATAAATGGAGTGTATTTCTGTTTTTGATATGTTGAAGATTGGCATTGGTCCATCAAGCTCTCATACCTTAGGTCCATGGCGTGCAGCAGAACGTTGGATAAATCATCTCAAAAAAGAAAATAATTTTGAAAATATAACTTCAATAAAAGTAGACTTATATGGTTCTTTATCCCTTACAGGAAAAGGCCATGCTACAGACTTAGCATTAATTTTAGGTTTAGCAGGTCAAGATCCAGAATATATTCCAGTTAATGACATTCAACTTCTTGTAGATAATGTAAACTCAAGCAACCAATTACATTTTGGGAATAGCTATACTATTCCTTTTAACCCAAAAATTGATATTAGTTTTAATAAAGAATTTTTACCTTTTCATGCAAATGCACTTACATTTAGAGCCTTTAAAAATAATTCTGAAGTTTCTAATGATACCTACTATTCAATTGGTGGAGGATTTGTTGTTAGGGAACAATTATATCATGCAAAGGAAAATATAAAAATTCATAAAACATTCCCTTTTCCAGTTCAAAAAGCAAAAGAACTTGAAACTTATTGTGATGAAAATCAATTATCTATATCAGATATTGTTTTAAAAAACGAACTATCCTTAAGAACGAATGAAGAAATAGATTTTGAAATAAGCAGAATTTGGAACACAATGTTAGAATGCATGTATATTGGTTGCCATACTGAAGGAAATTTACCTGGCGGCTTAAATGTTAGAAGAAGAGCATTTGATATGCATCAAAATTTAAAGGGGAATATCATTTACAATACTCCGAAAGAATGGTTGGGTTCAATTAGAAAAACAGAAGTGAAATTTCGCCAAATATTAAAATGGGTTAGCTGCTTCGCTTTAAGCGTTAACGAAGTAAATGCATCACTTGGGAGAGTGGTAACAGCTCCAACAAATGGGAGTGCGGGTGTAATTCCAGCTGTATTAATGTATTATTTAGTAATAGAAAACCATGAGGCTAGTTTTGCTCAAATAAAACAATTTTTACTTGTTGCAGGAGAAATTGGAAGTATCTTTAAAAAAGGTTCAACTATTTCCGCTGCAATGGGTGGTTGCCAAGCTGAAATTGGTGTATCATCAGCTATGGCAGCAGGTGCTCTTACTGAATTATTAGGAGGTTCTCCTTCTCAAGTTTTAATGGCTAGTGAAATTGCAATGGAGCATCATTTAGGATTAACTTGTGATCCTATTGGCGGTCTTGTACAAATACCCTGCATTGAAAGAAATGCTATGGGTGCCATTAAAGCAATAAATGCTGCAGAATTAGCTTTAGAAAATGATGCCTTAAATGCTAAAGTTCCTTTAGATAAAGTAATTTCAACTATGTGGGAAACTGCAAAAGATATGAACTCTAAATATAAAGAAACTTCAGAGGGTGGATTAGCTGTTGGTGTAAACCTTTCAGATTGTTAAATTAAATTTAAAAAAACAAATAATATTCTTTATATTTGAGTTAATAACAAGATTATTAATAAAAAAAATCTTTACTCATGAGTAAATTCGATGAAAAAATTGCACTTTATCAAAGTGAAATGACAAAATTAGGATTAAAATTTGATGCTGATTTGTTAACTAAAGTAACTAAAGGTTTAGGACCTTCTATTTACAAAGCTGATGCTGAAACTGTTTCAGGATCTGACCCAAAAGAATTAGCCACTGTAAAAACTAACTTTTTACTAAAAAAATTAGGTTTAGCTGATGGACCAAAATTAGACAAAGCAATTGACACCGTTATTGAAAAAGTTGGTAAATCTAACAGAAATAAATACAGAGCAATTGTTTATTATTTATTAGTTAAAGAATTAGGTCAAGAATCAAAATATTAAATAAAAACCTAATTTATCAAATAAAAAAACCTACAAATTTGTAGGTTTTTTTATTTTACATAATATGTTTTAAAAAAATATGAATTTAAAATACACTTGAGAAAAGAAATAAAAAAAGGCATTAACTTTTCTGCTTTAATTATTTTAAATGTTTATTTACAAGGTCTATGTATCTTTTTTTAGCGTTTTTTTCAGATAAATGATTTAATTGAAACCAGGCATTTAACTTAAATGCGTTCCTTAATTCTACATCCCCAGAAGGCTCTTCGTAATTATTTCCTTTTGTTGCTTGTTTATAATAGGCATAAAATTGAAGCATAATATCAGGTGGAAGCTTAATTTTAGTTGTAGAAGCAATACTATAAGCCTCTTCAAATTCTATATCCAATTGTGTTTTCATTAAATAAATTTTAACGTCTACAGCGTAGCAATAATATGCTCACCACCTTTCACCTTGTCGTTTAAATTAACTTTAATTGAGGCATTTAAAGGTAAAAATAAGTCTACTCTTGATCCAAATTTAATAAAACCTGCATCTGTCCCCTGTACAACTTGCATAGTTGGCTTTGCGTAATTTACAATTCTTTTAGCCAAAGCGCCTGCAATTTGACGATATAAAATCTCGCCAATTAATTTATTTTCAATAACAACAGTTGTTCTTTCATTTTGTTCTGAAGCTTTTGGATGCCAAGCAACCAAAAATTTTCCAGGATGGTATTTACTAAATTTTACTAATCCACTTACAGGATATCTGGTAACATGAACATTTAAAGGAGACATAAAGATAGACACCTGCAACCTTTGATCTTTAAAATATTCTTTTTCAAAAACTTCTTCAATAACTACAACTTTACCATCAACAGGAGCTATTATATTATTTTCATTTATTAAAGTTGCCCTTTTAGGGTTTCTAAAAAACTGTAAAATAATTATATAAAAAAGAAGTAAACAAACAGCTAATAGCCTATTTAACCAATTTATTGTAATAAAACTATCTATTAGTATTATTCCAATACCTACAATAAAAGTTCCTATTAAAATTATTTTATATCCTTCTTTGTGAAACATAATTATTGAATAATTTGTAAGTAAATAAATATAAATGGTGCAGCAAATATTACACTATCAAACCTATCTAAAAAACCACCATGGCCTGGTATAAAATTACTACTGTCTTTAACACCAGCTTGTCTTTTAAACATAGACTCAATTAAATCACCTAATACTCCAAATATACTAACAATTGCTGCAATTACTAACCATTCATTAATAGAATGTGTTTTAAACCAATATGAAATTATAACACTAACTATAAATGTAGCAACCATTCCTCCTATAAAACCTTCAATTGTTTTATTAGGAGATATACGCTCTAGAAGCTTATGCTTACCAAAATTTTTACCAACTAAAAAAGCAAATGTATCATTTGTCCAAATTAAAATAAACACTCCTAATATTGTTGAATTCATATAATTAAAAGTGGCATTTAAAAATGGAATTTGCACAATTAAAGTAAATGGTACAACTATATAAATTATGGTTAAAAATATTTTACCTAAATGGCTTATAACTTCCTCTTTCTTAGCAAATAAAATTGATGCAAAAGACATGAAAATTGTTAAAAATAAAGCAACCCCAACATATTCAAAAATCATAATTGAAGGAAGATCTTCAACATTTAAAATATTTCCAAAAATAAAAACTAAAATACCTATTAAATAGGGAAAAATACTCTTTAAGCCTATCATTTTTTTAAACTCGTATAGGCAAAATAGCATTAAAACAAAGAAAAGTCCAATAAAAGAAATTTTACTGAATAAAATACAGAATATTAATACACTTACAAAAACAACTCCTGAAAGTGCACGTTTAATTAATTTGTTCATATGCTATAAATCTTCAAACAACAATAGATATAAGTTTTTTGAATTTGTGTTGCCATAATTCAAAAAATCGGTGTCTTTGTGAGTAAGATTGTAATTTTTTATGGCACTAATATTACTAGGAATATTTCCTTGATAACGCGATTTAATACCTGTTAAACTTTCTCCTTTTGATTTTACCAATTGGCTTGTAGTTGCATAAACAATAAAATTATCTGATAATTCAGCTATTTTAAATTCTTTTAATTGATTTGAAGAAAATAAAACACTGCCATTTTCAGCAATTAAATGTTCACAACTTACAAATAATGGAAACTTTTCAGCAAACCTATCTGTTGTCTTAATATTGATGGTTTTTATTAATTTTAATAAATCTCCATCATTACAAATAATAGATTGCCAAGAGTTTTCTTGTATAATATTTGATAAATGCTGTGTAACCTCCTGTAATGATGTACAATATAAAAACTTACCATTATTCTTAATAAAATTTTGAACAAATATTTGGTCTAACGGTAAATTTTGAACGTCTAAAGATTCTTCTTCAGGTTCCTGTTGCTTTGGGGAATTAAATAATTTTTTAAAAAAACTCATTGTTTTTATTGAATAAATTCAAAATTATAAAAAACTTATCAATTTATTCAAGTGTTTCAGAGGAATTTTCAATTTTAGACTCATCTTCTTTAACTATGGTTTCTTTTTCAAAAGGTCTGCTTCCAAATATCAATTCTAAGTCTTTCTTAAATATTACTTCTTTTTCAAGTAATAATTCAGCCAAAGTCACCAATTTATCTTTATTATCAGCTAAAATTTTAATAGCTCTTTGATATTGCTTCTCAATTATATCAGAAATTTCTTTATCAATAATTTGTGCAGTTTCTTCACTATAAGGCTTTGTAAAACTATATTCAGACTGACCAGATGAATCATAATAAGTTATGTTACCTATTTTATCATTTAATCCATATACAGTTACCATAGCTCTTGCCTGACGTGTAATTTTTTCAAGATCATTTAATGCACCTGTTGAAATTTTATCGAACATCAATTTTTCTGCTGCTCTTCCGGCTAAAGTTGCACACATTTCATCTAACATTTGTTCAGCTTGAACAATTTGTCTTTCTTCAGGTAAATACCAAGCAGCACCTAATGATTGTCCTCTTGGTACTATTGTCACTTTTACAAGAGGCGCAGCATGTTCTAACATCCAACTTGCTGTAGCGTGTCCAGCCTCATGAAAAGCTATTGTTTTCTTTTCACTTGGCGTAATAATTTTATTCTTCTTTTAAAGACCTCCAACAATTCTATCAACCGCATCCAAAAAGTCTTGGTGATGAACTGCTTTTTTACTTTTTCTTGCTGCAATTAGCGCTGCTTCATTACATAAATTTGCAATATCTGCACCAGAAAACCCAGGTGTTTGTTGAGATAAAAATTCAATATCTACATCCTTATGAAGTTTTATAGGCTTTAAATGAACCTTAAATATTTCAGCGCGTTCAGTTAAATTTGGTAAGTCAACATAAATTTGTCTGTCAAATCTACCTGCTCGTAATAATGCTTTATCTAAAACGTCTGCACGGTTTGTAGCAGCTATAACAATTACATTTGTATCTGTTCCAAAACCATCCATTTCAGTTAATAACTGATTTAAAGTATTCTCCCTTTCATCATTTCCACCTGTCATGTTGTTTTTGCCACGTGACCTTCCAACTGCATCAATTTCATCAATAAATATAATTGATGGCGATTTTTGCTGTGCTTGTTTAAATAAATCTCTAACTCTAGATGCTCCTACACCAACAAACATTTCAACAAAATCTGAACCCGATAGTGAAAAGAACGGTACTCCAGCTTCACCAGCAACAGCTTTTGCTAATAAAGTTTTTCCAGTTCCAGGAGGACCTACTAATAAAGCACCTTTTGGAATTTTTCCTCCTAACGATGTATATTTATCTGGGCTTTTTAAAAAGTCTACAATTTCTTGAACTTCTTCTTTTGCTCCTTCAAGGCCGGCAACATCTTTAAAAGAAGTTTTTACCTTTTGATCTTGATCAAATAATTTGGCTTTAGATTTTCCAATGCTAAAAATTTGACCACCACCACCTGATCCGCCACCAGACATTCTTCTCATAAAATAAATCCATAAACCTATTAAAAAGATAAATGGTAAATACATAAATATTTGCTCTAATAAATTAGTTTTTTCAATATTTGTAGTATCAAAATCCAGTTCATGAGCTTCTTTAGATGTGCTTAGTTCTTTCTCAAAGTTTTGTAAATCTCCAAAATCATAATAATACATTGCAGAATTACTGGTATAAAGAGAACCTTTATTCTTTTTATGTTTTTCCTTTTCTGAAGCCTTACTTTTAATATAAATATTTGCAATATCTCTATTTACAATAACTATTTTTTCAATATCATTATCAGTTAGAATTGTTTTAAACTCATTTTGAGTTAAATTTTTTGATGACATTGCATCGCTATTAAAAAATTGGTATCCAATTATTAAAGCGATTAAAATTCCATAAATCCAATAAAAATTGAATTTTGGAGTTTTTATTTTATTTGAAGTATTCTTATTTTCTTGACTCATTTAGTATTTTTTTTAAGTTTTTAAAACTTACAATTTCATTATGCAATTTGAGTAATTTTAGCATCTCCCCACAAACTTTCAATATCATAATATTCACGAATTCTCTTTTGAAAAACATGAACAACAATATTCACATAGTCAATTAAAATCCATTCAGCCATACCCTCACCTTCAACGTGCCAAGGTTTTTCTTTTCCTAATTTACCTACTTGTTTTTGAATAATACCAGAAATAGCATTTACATGTGTATTTGAAGTTCCTGAACAGATTATAAAATAATCACAGACCGTATTTTCAATTTCTCTCAAATCCATAATTTGAACATCTACACCTTTTATTTCATCAATTGCCTTTAAAATTACTGCTATTTGATCGTCTGCGTTTATATTTTTCTTACTCATTAATTCTATTTTTATTTTGGTGCAAAGTTATTATTTTTTTATAATAAAATATGTTTTAAGTAACTTTGTTAAAATTTCAATTTTATAAATGAATATAATCAAACTTAATGCCATTGATTCTACCAATTCTTACATTAAGAAAAACGCTATTAAAAACAATTTTGAAAGCTATACAGTTGTTGTTGCTGAAAAACAATTGAATGGAAGAGGACAAATGGGAACTATTTGGGAATCTGAATTAGGTAAAAATCTAACATTCAGTATTTTAATTAATTTTAACAAATTTAATATTACCCAACAGTTTTATTTAAGTATGGCTATTTCATTGGGTGTTATTGCTGTTTTAAAACAGCTATTTAACAGTTCCTTCTTTATTAAATGGCCTAACGACATTTTGGCAGAAAAAGACAAAGTTGCTGGTATTTTAATTGAAAATAGTATTAATGGTAGTTTTATAAAAAATTCAGTTATTGGAATTGGTTTAAATGTAAATCAAGAAGTGTTTTCTGATGCTATAGAAAACGTGACATCCTTAAAAAATATTTCAAAAAAAAACTTAGATAGAGATGCACTACTTATTGAAATTATAAATTCTATAAACTATTATGTTGATTTTATTGACAGAAAAGAATTTGATAGTTTGAAAGTACTATATATGAAATATCTTTATAAATATAAAGTACCTGCTATGTTTACTGATAAAGAGGGAATTGTATTTTTAGGAAAAATAGTTGATGTTTCTTTTGAAGGACAATTGGTAATTGAACTAGAAAATGAAAAAACTCGCAAATTTAATTTGAAGGAAATTAAGTTTGCAAGTCGTTAAAATATTAGAACGCTATTAAAGTTTTGCAGCGTTATCTGTTAAAGTGTCTATAAATTTTTGAAGTGGACTTTTTACCATCATTGCCATCATTGGATTGAAATCTCCATTAAACAACAATTGCGCTTCACAACTTGAGTTTGATACTTCATTAATAATAGCAGTTAAAGAAAAATTTAATTTACTACTTGCTGCACCTAAAACAATTTTATCAAATTCTTGTTTTTCTTTTATAACCAATCTTATTTCTGGCATTCCTTTTAAACTGAAAATAAAAGATTCTCCATCTACTTCAAATTTATCAGTATTTTCAGGCATCAATTGCTTAAAATTATTAAGATCTGATAAAAATTCAAAAAAATCCTCTTGAGATTTATTAATTACGTGCTTTTTGGTTTCTAAATTCATAATTTAACTATTTATTAATCCCCACTCACTTGGGTTTTCTCTCCATTTTTTTAGAGTATCTAATTCTGCTTCGGAAATATATTTACTATCCAACGATTGTTCCAATAAATGATTATAATCACTTAAAGTATTTAATTTCACATTTGCTTTAGAAAAATTTTCATTTGCAATTTCAAAACCATATGAAAAAATAGCCACCATTCCTTTCACATTAGCTCCTTCATCTTTTAGAGCCTGAACAGCATTTAAGCTACTTTTTCCAGTGCTAATTAAATCTTCAACAACAACAACATTTTTATTTTTCTCTAACAATCCTTCCACTTGATTTTTTCTGCCATGAGATTTTGGCTCAGGTCTAACATAAACAAATGGAACATTTAAGTGTTGTGCAACTAAAACACCAATTGCTATGGCGCCAGTTGCTACTCCTGCAATTACATCCGGTTTCCCATATTCTTGCTCAATTAAATTAGCTAAATTTTCTCTCAAATAATTTCTTATTTTTGGAAAAGATAACGTAGTTCTATTGTCGCAATAAATTGGTGAATTCCACCCAGAAGCCCAAGTAAAAGGTTCGTTAGGTTGTAATTTAATAGCTTTTATTTGTAATAAAAGTTCAGCAGTTTTTTTTGCAGTATCTTTGTTCTTAATCATAATGCAAATGTATAAAGTTTTTGTGAATGACTGTCCAATAATTTTGACAGAAAATGAGAATATTTCAACAAAAATTAACATCCTTAATTTTGAAGATGTTCATATTATTGATTTAGTTGAAACTATTTTTAATAATAAAAATGAAGATATATACTTATTATGCAGTAACTTAAATGAATGTTGGAAAGAATTTAAAAGCCACTTTAAAATTCAAAAAGCTGCTGGAGGAAAGGTTCAAAATTCAAACAAAGAAGTTCTTTTTATTTATAGGTTTAATAAATGGGATTTACCAAAGGGGAAATTTAACAAAGGTGAATCTAAGCAGAATTGTGCTATTAGAGAGGTTGAAGAAGAATGTAGCATCACAAATTTAGAAATAGTTAATGAGCTTGAAACCACCTATCATATATTTAAAAGAAATAATAAAACCATACTTAAAATTACTTACTGGTTTTTAATGGAAACTAAGCACAATGGAAATTTAATTCCTCAAACAGAAGAAGGAATTGAAAAAGTTGAATTTAAAAATAGTAAAAAAACTGAAGAAGCACTTAAAAATACGTATGAAAATATTAAATTATTATTTTTGAACAGTTAAAATTCATTCAAAATATTGTATTACCCTTAATTTTACCTATTAAAAAGGCATTCATTATTTATTACTTATATTTGCCGCTTTTTGAAAATTACAAACTATGACAGAATTTATTAAAAAGCAAACAGCTAATTTTAGAAATGATATTTTATCTGGTGTAACTGTTGCATTAGCACTGGTTCCTGAGGCTGTAGCTTTTGCATTTGTAGCAGGTGTTGACCCTTTAGTTGGTTTGTATGCAGCATTTATGGTTGGATTAATTACTTCCATTTTTGGAGGACGACCTGGAATGATTTCAGGAGCAACTGGAGCATTAGCAGTAGTAATGGTAACATTGGTTGCTAGAGGAAATGAAATGGGAAATCCAGATGAAAACTTAGGTTTGTACTATTTGTTTGCTACTGTAATTTTAATGGGTTTTATTCAAGTATTGGCTGGAGTTTTAAAACTTGGAAAATTTGTTCGATTAATTCCGCATCCAGTAATGATGGGTTTTGTTAATGGTTTGGCAATTGTAATATTTTTGTCACAATTAGGAATGTTTAAAAAAACAATTGATGGTGAAAAAACATGGCTACAAGGCAATCAATTATATTTAATGATAGGTTTGGTTGCTTTAACAATGCTAATAATGTGGGGCCTTCCAAAAATTAAACAATTAAAAAAATTACCTGAAGCATTAATTGCAATTCTCGTTGTAAGCACAATTGCAATTTTATCAAATTTTGATGTAGCAACTGTGGGCTCATTCATTAGAGATGGTGGTGGTGAAGGTTTAAAAGGTGGCTTACCTACTTTAAATTTGGAAACATTTTCAAAAGTCCCTTTTACCTTAGAATCTATTAAATTTATTTTACCATACGCTTTAATATTGGCAGCAATTGGTTTAATAGAATCATTAATGACGTTGAATTTAATTGATGATTTAACTGAAACTCGTGGAAACGGAAATAAAGAATGTGTAGCGCAAGGAAGTGCAAATATAGTTACCGGATTATTTGGAGGAATGGGTGGTTGCGCTATGATTGGGCAATCTATCATCAATATAAAAGGTGGAGGAAGAGGAAGATTATCTGGAATTGTAGCTGCAGTAATGTTGTTGATTTTCATTTTATTTGGCTCATCGTATATTGAACAAGTTCCAATTGCAGCTTTAGTTGGCGTTATGTTTATGGTTGTTATTGGTACTTTTGAATGGAGTAGTTTTAGAATTTCAAACAAAATACCAAGAACAGATTTATTTGTATTAATATTAGTTTCGGCCTTAACTGTAATTTTCGATTTAGCCATTGCTGTTATTGCCGGTGTAATTGTAAGTGCTTTGGTTTTTTCTTGGGAAAATGCAACCAGAATTAGAGCAAGAAAAAGGATGAAAGAAGATGGAACTAAAGTTTATGAAATTTGGGGACCACTTTTCTTTGGTTCTATAACAACTTTTAATGAAAAGTTTGATGTTAAAAATGATCCGAATTCTGTAGAAATTGACTTTGTGGAATCACGTATTAGTGACCATTCTGCTTTGGAAGCTATTTTTAATATTGTTGAGAAATATGAAACTGCTGGAAAACAAATTCATTTGAAACATTTAAGTGAAGAATGCAAAGAATTGTTATATAAATCTAATTCAAAATTTAAGGAAGTTATTGTTGAAGATATTGATGATCCTCGTTATCATTTAGCAGCAAATCCTGAAAGTTTTACCAAAGGATTGTTTGAAAAATAACACTAAATTATTGATTTTCTAAAAAGGAATTCCAATCGTTTTTAGAATTCAAATTAAGAGTTATAGCCCTATCAAAAACTTCAACAGTTGAAATTTTGATAGGGTTTATTTTTTTTAGTTGAATATCTAATCTGGTATCAGCTTTTGTTACATCTAAATCTAGTAAAGTGTTCCAAATATCAGCACTCAATTTTATTGGATGTCCATTTTTATTTTTGAAATGAGGTATCACAACATCATTTTCTGTTGAAATAATTTTATTTAATTCCGCAGTATTTAAAATTGGAATATCAATATGATTTAAAATGATAGTTGATTTTTTAGGAACAACTTTTAAAACAGTTTTCAATGTGGAAAATGAACCTAACTCTGGTACATTATTAATAACAACTTTTACCTTTAAATTTTTATAACTAACAAAATCAGTTAAAGCATCTTTAAGCCAAGGAATCGTATTAAAATAATTTTGTGAGTGAAAACCTAAACCAATATAAACTTCTTGTATTGTTGATTCTGAAATTCTGTTAAGTTGCTCAAGTATCCAATAATTTTCTTGAAATTTCAACAAGCCTTTGTCTGTTCCCATGCGTTCAGATTTTCCTCCAGCGAGCAACACAAAAGCAGTATTATTTTTCATAATAAACTTTCAATAATTCCGCAGCAATACTAATGGCAATTTCTTTTGGCGTATTTCCACCTAAATCCAATCCAATTGGACAATGAACTGGAGAGATTCCTGCTTCAAAATTTAAATCATTTCTAAGCATATTGTTAAATTTATTTTTCTTGGTTTTACTACCAATTAAACCTATATATTTAGTTTTTTCATGAAGTGCCAAAGCAGTAATTTCAAAATCTAATTTATGATCGTGCGTTAAAATTACAATGTAACAATTTGGCCCCCAATTAATAGTTTGTTTGTACAAGTCAAAATCAACATTAGAAAACGTGATACTTTTATCAATAGAAATTGTTTCTTTCCAATTTTCACGAACATCTAAAAGCATTATATTAAAACCTGTTTTTTTTAATATATCACAAATTTCAACACCAATATGTCCAGCACCAAAAATGTATAATTCAGGAGATTGATTCATAGGTTCAATAATTAATTCAACTTTTCCACCACAACATTGTTCAAATTCAGGACCTAATGTATAAGCGAATTCTTTAATTTTATTTTCGTTAATAGCATTTATTGCTTCATCAATTACTTTAAATTCTAATTTGCCACCACCAATAGTTCCAATAATATCTTTTTGTTGCGTTACAATCATTTTTGATGCAACTATACAAGGTGCTGAGCCCAAAACTTTTGTTATAGTAACTAAAGCAATTGGTTGCTTTTTAATTTTAAAATCGTACAGAAAATCAATCCAATTATTCATTTAAATTTTCAAAATAAATTAAACTAATCCGTAATCACTTAAAGGTAAATTGTAATACCTTTTTCCTGTAGCTTTAAAAATAGCATTTATAATAGCTGGTGCAATTACTGGGACTCCAGGCTCACCAACTCCTGTTGGATTTTCAGAGCTTTCTACAATTTCAACATTAATTTTTGGAGCTTCATACATTCGAATCATCTTGTAATCGTTATAATTTCCTTGCTCAATAGCACCATCTTTAGCAGAAATTTTTCCATAAAAAGCTAACGACATTCCAAAAATTGCTGCCCCTTCCATTTGTGCAATAACTGTATTTTTATTCACAACTAATCCACAATCAATGACCGTATGAACTTGATGAACTTTTAATTTACCTTCAATTACTGAAACTTCAACTACAGAAGCAACATACGAATTAAAACTATAATGAACAGCTAAACCTTGTGCATGCCCATGAGGTAAATCTTTTCCCCAATTCGCATTCTTGGCAGCTAGTTTTAAAACGTTTTTAAGACGTTGAGTTTTAAAAAGAATCTGCTCATCGGGATTTACAATTCTATCTTCACCTATTAAATTTAATCTAAATTCTAAAGGATCTTTTTTTGCTGCAACTGCTAATTCATCGGCAAAAACATTAATAGAAAACCCATGAGGAATATTTATAACCGAACGCAACCAACCAATTCTTACGTGAGCAGGAGCTTTTCCAACTTCAATTTTAACGTTTTCAATATCAAAAGGAATATTTGATGCACTGCTAATTTCAAAACCTGCGGCATAATCAACTCCTGATGAAAAAGTAGATGTAATGGATGGCAATGCAAATCTGTGCAGCCAACCAGTAACTTTTCCTTCTTTATCTAGGGAAGCTTTCATGTATTGCGCACTAACTGTATGATAATATCCGTGCTGAATATCATCTTCTCTAGACCAAACTACTTGTACTGGTGCATTTATTGCTTTAGAAATAATAGCAGCTTCAACAACGTAATCTGGTTTAGATTTCCTTCCAAATCCACCACCTAAAAAAGTAACGTTAACTATTACATTTTCTTCTGGAACACCTAAATAAGCTACAACTTCAGCTCTTGAAGCTTGCGGCTCTTGTGTTGGCGCCCAAACTTCACAAGTTTCTCCCTGAACCCAAGCAACAGCATTAGGAACTTCCATTGGTGCATGAGATAAATGAGGTAATTGAAAAGTGCTTTCTACAATTTTAGTTCCTTTTTTAAAAGCTTTATTTACATTACCAATATCCTTTGCTACTTTTCCTTGTTTTTGTACGTTTTTAGTAATTTGATTCATATAATTGTCTGAATCATACTCTTTATTATTACCAAAATGCCATTCAATTTTTAAGGCATCTCTTCCTTTAAAAGCTGCCCATGTATTTGTTGCAACTACAGCAATACCTCCTAGCGCTCCAAATGGTCTCTCAATTCTTGGTATCTCAATAACATCAAGCACTCCATTAATTTTTAAGGCAGCTGTTTTGTCGAAAGATTTTACGATTCCAAAAGTTACTGGACAGCGAGCAATTGCAGCAAATTTCATATTTGGCAATCGTTTATCTAAACCAAAAATGGCCTTACCAGAAACATACTCATCAACATCAATACTTTTTAATTCTTTTCCAATATAATTAAAATCTTTAGGATCTTTTAATTTCACATCAGTTGGTACTTCCAAAGTTTTAGCAACTTCAACCAACGCTCCAAACCCTAATTTTTTTCCACTTGTATGAATCACAAAATGGTTTTCAGCAGTGCATTCATTTTCTGGAACATTCCAAGTTTTTGCTGCCGCAGTAATTAACATTGCTTTGGCTGTTGCTCCCATTTGTCGCATAGATTCAAATAAATATCTAATACTTCTTGAACCATCCGTATTTTGGTCGCCATATTTTTTATCTCCAGTTGCTTGTTGAATAGAAACCTTACTCCAATCCGCTTCCATTTCATCAGCTATAACAGATGGCAGTGAAGTTCTAACTCCGTTACCCATTTCTGAACGAGAAGCCACTAAAATTAAACTTCCATCAGAATTTAATTGAATAAATAAATTTGGGTTGAAGTTTATAAGATCTTTCTCTTCTTTTTCTTTGTCTGAAAAAATGGAAGTATTACAAGCTAAAACCAATCCACCAGAAGCCAATCCAATACTTTTAACAAAGCTTCTCCTACTTATATTTTGAATTTTCTTCATAACTAGTTTTGTTTATTAAGGTTTACAGTTCTGTTAATTGCGTTTTTTATACGCTGATAAGTGCCACATCTGCAAATATTTCCAATCATTGCTTCATCAATTTCTTCATTGGTAGGATTTGGATTTTTATCTAGTAAAGCTGTAGCAGCAATTAATTGCCCTGGTTGACAAAAACCACATTGAGGAACATTTAATTCCATCCAAGATTCTTGCAATAATTGTAAATTTTTAGATGTACCTTCAATGGTAATAATGTTTTTTCCTTGGGCAGCAACAACAGGAATCATGCAAGATTGTACAGGAGAATCATCTAGTAAAACTTTACAAGAACCACAAACTCCAATACCACAACCATACTTAGTGCCAGTTAATCCAACAATATCTCTAATTGCCCAAAGTAAAGGCATTTCTGGATCAACATCAACAGTATGTTGTTTTCCATTAATTTGAAGTGTTATCATTTTTTGCTAGTAGTTTTAATTTGAATTACAAGTTAAGTATTTTTTTGAAAAAGCACTTTTTATATTTTTGATTTAACCGATTCTTAACAATTTTTAATTGAAATATAGTCTAAAAGTTAAAAATTGCCTTTATTTTATAAAAGAATTTAACTCTTTTACTTCTCCAACTTTCATTAAATCAATGAAGTGAGAACCAATTCTCACTCTAACAAGTCGTAATGTTGGAAAGCCAACTGCAGCAGTCATTTTTCTAATTTGTCTAAATTTACCTTCTGTTAAAGTAATTGAAATCCAGCTTGTGGGTCCATGTCTGTCATCTCTAATTTTTTTTCCTCTGTCAGGAAATTGTGGCTTTTCAGTTAATTTAAAAACAGTGCAATTGTTGGTCATATATTTTATTCCAAGAAAGCCAATTTCAACACCTTTTTGCAAATTTTCAATTGCTTCTGGTGGGATATCTCCATCAACTTGAACGTAATATTCTTTTTCAAAATGGCTACTTCTTACCAATTCACTCATATTTCCATCGGTAGTTAAAAATAACAATCCTTCGGATTTTTCATCTAATCGTCCAATAGCCATTATATTTTCAGGGAAATTGTAAAACTCACCTAATAACTTTTTTTTGTGCTTACTAATATCATTATTGTCAAACTGACTTAAATACCCAAAAGGCTTAAAAATTACAAAATGTTGATGTTCCATTCAATTAATTTCCATTTAATATTGAAAGAACTAATTCTTTGGTCAATGTTTTTTCGCCTGCTTTTTTTCTAATATCATCAAAACTGAAAAGAAAATTACAACCATTTTTATACTCACTACAACCATAAGCTGTTTTTCCTTTTAAAACTGTACCTTTTTTACATTTCGGACACGGAATTTTATCTGATACATTCGATTTTTTAACCGTTTTTTTAGGCTCAAAAACTAAATTACAATCATCATTAAATCGCACTAAACCTTCAATATCTTCATTATTATATTTAAAACCTTTTAAATTTACGGTACAACCTTTTTTTAAGAGTCTGATGTATTGATTTTCTGATATTTTTTTATCTAAAAAAGTGAATGGTAAAATAAATTTACATCCATTTTTATAATTGCTACAGCCATAGGCAGATGAGCCTTTTAGTAAAGTTCCATTGTTGCATTTTGGGCATTTTTCAGCAGTTATTCCTGTTGCTTTTTTTACTTTTTTTTCTGATGAATTATTTACGTTTTTTGATATAGTTGTAACGTGGGAAATATTTGCTCTCACAGTTTCTGAACGAACTTCATATACCAAATTTTCAACCATACTTTTCATGTTTTTTATAAAAAGTGCAGCGTTAAATGTTCCTTTTTCAATTTCTTTTAACTGTTTTTCCCATAAACCTGTAAGTTCAGCAGATTTTAATAATTCATTTTGAATGGTGTCAATCAACTGAATTCCAGTACTTGTAGGGTAAAGAAGTTTCTTTTTTCGTTCAATATATTTTCTTTTGAAAAGCGTTTCAATAATATTTGCTCTGGTTGATGGTCTTCCAATACCATTTTCTTTCATTAACTCACGCATTTCATCATCATCCACCTGTTTTCCAGCGGTTTCCATTGCCCTTAACAATGTTGCCTCTGTATATATTTTTGGTGGACTTGTTTGTTTTTCTAAAAAGGAAGGTTCGTGTGGACCTTTTTCACCTTTTACAAAATTTGGTAAAATCCCTAATTCTTTTTTCTCTATTGAATCTGGATTTTCAAAAACAACACGCCAACCTTTTTCTAGAATTTCTTTCCCAGTTGTTTTAAAAGTAACATCACTAGCTTTTCCTATAACTGTGGTGTTAGAGACTTTACATTCATCATAAAAAACAGCAATAAAACGTTTTGTAATAATGTCATACACTTGCTGTTGATTGTACTGTAAGTTAGTTTGAACTCCGGTTGGAATAATTGCGTGGTGATCGGTCACTTTTTTATCATCAAAAACTTTAGATGATTTTTTTATTTTTTTACCTAAAAGAGGTTGAACTAAATTGGAATAATTGGTTAAGTTTTTTAAAATTCCAGGAACTTTTGGGTAAATATCATTTGGTAAAAAAGTAGTGTCAACCCTTGGATAGGTAACTACTTTTTGTTCGTATAATTTTTGAACAATGTTCAATGTTTCTTCTGCAGAAAATGCAAATTTATTATTGCAAAACACCTGTAAACCAGTTAAATCGAATAATTTCGGCGCATATTCTTTTCCTTTTGATTTTGTGTTAGATACAATTTCAAATTCAGCATCTTTTACTTTATTCGCTAAAATTTCACCATCTTCTTTTTTTAGAAATCGTCCTTCTTCACAATTAAAAACAGTTTCTCTATATAAGGTTTGAAGCTCCCAAAATGGCTGAGGTACAAAATTTTCAATTTCTTTAAATCTGTTCACCACCATTGCCAATGTTGGCGTTTGAACTCTTCCAACAGACAAAACTTGTTTATAACCTCCGTGTTTTACTGTGTACAATCTGGTGGCATTCATTCCCAGTAACCAATCTCCAATAGCACGTGAAAACCCAGCATAAAATAAATTATCGTAGTTTTTAGAAGATTTTAAATTGTCAAAACCTTCTTTAATAGCTTCGGTAGTAAGTGAAGAAATCCACAATCGTTTAACTTCACCTTTATAATTTGCTTGGTTTAAAACCCAACGCTGAATTAATTCTCCTTCTTGTCCTGCATCACCACAATTTATAATTTCAGTAGCTTTATCAAATAAACTTTTTACAATTTTAAATTGCTTTTGGATTCCAGAATTTGCAACAACTTTCGTTTCAAATTTTTCAGGAAGCATAGGTAAATTGTTTAAATCCCAACTTTTCCAATGCGGTTTATAATCGTTTGGCTCAAAAAGTGTGCATAAATGACCAAAAGTATAAGTTACTGCATAACCGTTTCCTTCAAAATAACCGTCTCTTTTAGTTGTTGCTCCTAATACAGAAGCAATTTCTCGCGCAACACTTGGTTTTTCAGCTATACAAACTTTCATTCAAATTTTAATTTCAGAGCACGCAAATTACTAAATTAAAAATTATTTTACAGAGAATAACCAAGATTGATTTTACTAAAATTTAAAGTTGAAATTGATATAAACAATTATAATCAACTATCTTTGATTATTAAAATTTGAACAGATGAAAAAAGCTTTAAAAGAAATTAAACCCGGTTATGGTTTAGGAAATTTAAAATTTGGAATGACAAGAGCGGAAGTAAAATTAATGCTTGGAGAACCATCTTTTATTGATAAATACTCACACTCTGATTCCGCTGATGATTTAACAGAATCTTGGGAATATGATGATTTAGGTTTGTCTATTAGTTTTGATGAAGAGGAAAATTGGAAATTGATTATGATTTCTATCACTTCTGATTTTTATGAATTAAATGGTGTTTCGTTAATTGGATTAAAGGAAAAAGAACTTTTAATGAAATTAGAAGCAATGAATTTAGGTGAATTGGATTTGGAAGATTGTTCTGATTTGGGAAGTGATGAGCAAAAAGTAATTGAAGTTGAAGAAAAATCTATTAATTTTTGGTTAATTGATGATATTTTAGATGAAATTCAATGGTCACCATTTTTTATTGATGATGACACTATTGATTGGCCAAAATAATTAGCTACCACCAAACAATAAAAAATTTTTGAACTTCTCCATTAGGTTGTTTAAGCCAACATAATGGAGAAGTTTTTTGCTCAATAATAGTTGTAACTTTCGGTAAAAATGCTTCAAACGTTAACCAATTCACTTGTGTTTGAATCTCTTGTAACCAATTTATTTTTGAAGGAATATAAAACTTGTATTTTGAAAGTATTTGCAAATCATTGAAAGGAATATAAAACCCTTTTACACAAGCTGAATTTAGCTGTTTCAATTCTGGTATTTCACAATTATAAGGTAAAAATAATTGTGCTTTAAAAAGTACTTTTTGCTCAATTTCAATAGCATTTAAATTTAATTTACTCAATAATTGTTCAGTATTTTTATTATAAATAAGTGGTAGTTGCTGCTTCTGAAGTTTTGTTAATTTTTGCAATAAACTATCTTTTTTATTTGGACCAATAAATTGCTCAATTTCTATTTCTCCTGATTTTTCATCATATAAATAAAACTTGTAAACTACTTCTAAATGAATAGGAGTTTGGTTTTCTTTTAGTATAAAATCAATTTCACCAACAGTTATTTTTTCTTGTTGAATTTGAATATTCTCAGCTAAAATTGAAATTGTTGAATCTTGTTTAAGCTGATGAGAAACAAATCGCTCTACACGTTTACCAAGTCGTAAATTTTCAGGAAGTTCACCTTCAAAAGTTGTTGTTGAATTATTATTGAAATGAAACTGTTGTAAATCAAAAATTTCAGCATTTTTCCAAAGTGAAGGTGTTTTGCAAAAACCTTCATATTGTAATTGAATATTTTTTGAATTTAAATCCAATAAATTATTTTTTCAAAACACTATTTGGCACAAAACCCGTTGCATCTCCACCATTTCTAATAATATCTCTAACAATACTTGAACTTATAAATGATGTAGTTGCAGAAGTTAATAAAAATACAGTTTCTATATTAGATAGTTTTCTATTGGTTTGAGCAATGGCTTTTTCAAACTCAAAATCAGCAGGGTTTCTTAAACCTCTTAAAATAAAATCAACATTAACCTTTTTACAAAAATCTATTGTTAAACCTGTATAAGTTTCAACTTTTATTTTTGGCTCATTTGCATAATTTTCTTGAATAAACCGAATTCTATCTTCTAAAGAAAACATATATGATTTATCTGAATTTATACCAATAGCAATAATTATTTCATCAAATAAAGGCAATGCTCTATTAATAATATCAACGTGACCTAAAGTAATTGGGTCAAATGATCCTGGAAAAATTGCACGTCTCATATGTTATTTTTTAATGCCATTTCAATAGCGTTCTCAAAAAGTTCTGGCAAACTAATACCCGCAGCAGCAGCTTGTTGTGGAATTATACTTGCGGAAGTTAATCCAGGAACTGTATTCATTTCTAAAAAATGAGGTTCGTTATTAACAATAATATATTCGCTTCTAGAAAAACCACTCATATTTAAAATTTCATAAACCTGTTTCGCCGTTTTTTCTAATTTTTTATGCAAATCGTCAGAAATTCTTGCAGGTGTTATTTCTTGCGATTTCCCTAAATACTTGGCTTCATAATCAAAAAATTCATTTTCAGAAACTATTTCTGTCATTGGCAACACTTTAGTTTCTCCTTTATATTGAAAAACTCCAATAGTAATTTCAGCACCATCTAAAAATTCTTCAATTAAAATTTGACTATCTTCTTTATACGCTTTTTCAATAGCTGGTAATATCTCTTCTTTAGTTTTTGCTTTTGAAATTCCAAAACTTGAACCGGCATTATTCGGTTTTATAAAACAAGGCAAACCTACTTTTGCAACTATTTCATCAACATTAACTACATCTCCTTTATCTAAATAATAAGAAGTTGCAGTTTTTATACCATAAGGTTTTACAACACTTAAACAATCTCTTTTATTAAAAGTTAAAGCCATTTGGTAAAATGAAGCTGAAGTATGTTTTAAACCTATTAAATTAAAATAAGCTAAAATAGTACCGTCTTCACCTGGGTTTCCATGAATAGCATTAAAAACGCAATCAAAAATTATTTTCTCCCTATTTATTTCAAATGAAAAATCATGCTTATTTATTTCATATTCATTTTCAAAATCATCTAACGCAACCCATTTATTTTTTAAAATATGCACTCTATAAGAATTGTACTTTTCCTTAGGCATATTTTGATAAACAATGTTTCCACTCTTCAATGAAATTTCAAATTCTGAAGAGTAACCACCCATAATAATGGCAATATTTTTTCTCATTTTGTATAAAAGCTTATAAATACAAACTTACGGAAAATCTATAAATGAATTAAAATATTTAAAGTTTAAGGTTTTTTTAAAATACTGGTATTAAAAGCTAATTTAAATAAATAACCAAACATATATTAAGTAATTTGCAAGTTGCTATTTAAGAAGTATCTTTGCTCAAAATTAATTCAAGAAAATGAGTGTAATTCAATTTATTAAGTCAAAATCATTCCTAAAACAACTAATTATTGCATTTATTGCATTTTTAGTTTTTTCTGTTTTGGTAGTTCAATGGTTAAAATTTTCTACAAATCATAATCAAAAAATTGAAGTACCTAATTTAGAGAAAATGAGCATAAATAATGTAGAAACTGTTTTAGATAATATAGATTTAAATTTTGTTGTAATTGATTCTGCAAGTTATAATCCAGATTTCCCTCCACAATCAGTTATTGATCAAGATCCTAAAGCTGGACAATTTGTAAAAGAAAATAGAAAAATATATTTAACCTTAAATCCATCAAAATATCCAAATGTGGAAATGCCAGATTTATTAGGACAAACTAAAAGGCAAGCAACATCACAATTATTGGCAATTGGATTTAGAATTGATACTGTTTCTGTTTATGTGAAAGACATTGCAAAAGATGTTGTTAGAGGTTTAATAATGAATGGGGCTGAAGTAAAAAAGGGTGATAAAATACTTAAAAATTCAATGATTAAATTGAAATTAGGTGATGGAAATGAAGGTGACTCTGTTTTTGAAAATATTGAAGAATCATCAGAAGAAATAGAGTTTTAACAAATGAACGATACAGAAGAATTAGTTGATCAGGAAGAATTTTACGAGCATTTTAAATATGTTGCAAGCGTTGGGCAAGTTCCGCTGCGTGTAGATAAATTTTTAATGAACTTTATTGAAAATGCAACTCGTAACAAAGTACAACAAGCAGCAAGAGCTGGTAATGTTTTAGTCAATGAGGTTCCTGTAAAACCAAATTATAAAGTAAAACCAAATGATGTTGTTAGGGTTGTTTTAGCACATCCACCACACGAAAACTTATTAGTTTCTGAAGATATTCCGCTTGAAATCATTTTTGAAGATGATCAAGTAATTGTAGTTAATAAACCTCCAGGAATGGTTGTGCATCCAGGCCATGGAAATTACAGTGGTACTTTGGTTAATGGTTTAATTCATCATATAGAAAATTTACCAACAAATTCTAATGAACGCCCTGGTTTAGTCCACAGAATTGATAAAGATACAAGTGGTTTATTGGTTGTTGCAAAAACAGAATTTGCAATGGCGCATTTATCAAAACAATTTTTTGATAGAACAACGGAACGTTTATACTACGCATTAGTTTGGGGAAATATTAATGACGATGAAGGAAGAATTGATGGACATATTGGCAGAAGTTTAAAAAATCGCTTACAAATGGATGTATTTCCTGATGGAGACTTTGGTAAACCTGCAATAACTCATTTTAAAGTAATTGAACGTTTTAATTATGTTACGTTGGTACAATGTAAATTAGAAACAGGTAGAACACATCAAATTAGAGCACATTTTAAACATATTGGTCATACACTTTTTAATGATGAACGCTATGGCGGAAATGTAGTTTTAAAAGGAACAACATTCACAAAATACAAGCAATTTGTAGAAAATTGCTTTAAAGTTTTACCCCGTCAGGCATTACACGCTAAAACATTAGGGTTTGAGCATCCAACTACAAAAGAGTTTTTAAGATTTAATTCTGAAGTTCCACAAGATATAGTTGAATGTTTAGAAAAATGGAGAAATTACACAATTAATCAGCCAGAATAAAATGAAAAAGTTTGAAACTGAAAATTGGATTAGAAAATCTCAATTTGATTTTTTTAAAGCGTATGAAGATCCCTTTTTTAATATAACTTCAAATTTAAATGTTGTTAATTTATATAACTTTTGCAAAAAAAATGAACTATCTTTTTCATTAGCTTGTATTTTTGTAGCAATAAAATGCATCAATGAAATTCCAGAATTTAAACTTCGGTTTTTTAATGGAGAGGTTTATATGTTTGATTCTGTTGACATTGGAACTACTATATTAAATAATGACACAACATTCTCTTTTTGTTATTTTGAAAATCAATCAACTATTTTTGAATTTGACAAAAAAGGAAAAGCAGTTATAGAAAACCATAAAAAAGGAATAACATTTAAGCCTGAAGAAAATTTATTAGGATTAATACATTGCTCAACGCTCCCATGGATTTCTTTTACAGGTGTTAAGCATGCACGAAAAGGTGATGAAGCAGAACATGGAATACCAAAAATAATATTTGGGAAAATTTTTGTTGAAAATGAAACAAAAAAAATACCTTTTTCTGTTGAAGCAAATCACGCACTTATGGATGGTTATCATGTTGCTTTATTATTTGAAAAAATGCAAAACTTCATCAATCAATTAAACTAACCTTAAAGCAGTTAATAAAATGAAAATAGTAATATCTCCAGCAAAATCATTAGATTTTGAAACTAATTTACCTATTAATAAATATACTCAAGGTGTTTTTTTAGATGAAGCTTCAAAAATAAATACAATTTTAAAAAAGAAATCTCCTAAAAAATTAAGTGAATTAATGAGTATTTCTTCAAATTTAGGAGAATTAAACTGGCAAAGAAATCAAGATTGGAAATTACCATTTACTCCAGAAAATGCACGTCAGGCTATTTATGCTTTTAAAGGAGATGTTTTTATTGGTTTGGATGCATATACACTTAATGAAGATCAAATAAATCAACTTCAAAATAAATTAAGAATCTTATCTGGTCAATATGGATTATTAAAACCATTAGATTTAATTCAACCATATAGATTAGAGATGGGAACAAAATTAAAAATAGGAACAAAAAAAGATTTATACCAGTTTTGGGATAAAAAAATAACCAATGAACTTAATGAAGAATTGGCTGATAATGATGTTTTTATTAACTTAGCAAGTAATGAATATTTTAAAGTTATTAAATCTAAGCTTTTAAACACTAAAATAATTACTCCTGTTTTTAAAGATTACAAAGACGGAAGTCTTAAAATGATAAGCTTTTTCGCAAAAAAAGCGAGGGGTTTAATGGTGAGATATATAATAGATAATTCAATAGAAGAAATTGAAGATCTAAAAGGGTTTAATTATGATGGTTATATGTTTGATGAAAATTTGTCATCAAATAACGAACTAGTTTTTACAAGATAAATGCATATTTTTTTTTATTTGTATTGATTTTTTATATATGTTTGTTCCCGTATTTTGTAATCAATACATTAATATATGTTAATACTATTAACAAACTGACTGTTAGTAGTTTAAAAATAATTTAATAAAATAATAAACGAAGATTAAAAGATTAAATGACTTCTTTTAACTACATTTTAAAGTTCTACAATCCATTAAAAGTTGTAAGGTTTAAAAAAGCTTATTTTGTAATAAGAGTATAGATAGAACCTGCAATTTGTTGAACTTAATAAAAGCCTAAAAGGGCAACGTTATTAAATGTTAAATTAACCTACTGAATGAATACAAAATATATAGATTTAATAAATCAAACATTTGATTTTCCACAAGAAGAATTTAAAGTAGATTCAAACAAAAACCTGCACTTTCATGATATTGATACAATGAAATTAGCAGAAGAGTTTGGTACACCTTTAAAATTTACATATTTACCTAAAATAAGCCAAAACATACAAAATGCTAAATCAATGTTTGAAAAAGCAATGAAAAAGCATAAATATAAGGCTAAATATCACTATTGTTATTGTACAAAAAGTTCTCATTTTAAACATGTTTTAGATGAAGCTTTAAAAAATGATATTCATATTGAAACTTCATCAGCAATTGATATTGATATTATTGAAAACCTTAAAAAAGATGGTAAAATTACCGATAAAAACTATATTATTTGTAATGGTTTTAAAAGGGAAGAATATGTTACTAAAATTCAAAATTTAATTAATAATGGACATAAAAATTGCATTCCAATTATTGATAATTATGAAGAAATTGGTTTGTTAACTGAAGGTGTAAAGAAAAAAATTAATATTGGAATTAGAATTGCTTCTGAAGAAGAGCCTAAATTCGAATTTTACACATCTCGTTTAGGAATTGGTTATAAAAATATTGTAGATTTTTACAGACGAGAAGTAAAAGATAATAATAAGGTAAACCTTAAAATGTTACATTTCTTTATCAATACAGGTATTAAGGATAATGCCTATTATTGGAATGAATTAAGTAAATGTATGAAAGTTTACATTAGTTTAAAACGTATTTGTCCATCATTAGACAGTTTAAATATTGGAGGAGGATTTCCTATAAAAAACTCGTTAGGCTTTAATTATGATTATGACTATATGGTTGATGAAATTATATGTCAAATTAAAGATGCTTGCGAAGATGCTGAAGTGCAAGTCCCTCATATTTTTACTGAATTTGGTAGTTATACTGTAGGTGAAAGTGGCGGCGCTATATACAAAGTATTATATCAGAAAAAGCAAAATGATAGAGAAAGATGGAATATGATAAATTCATCGTTTATTACAACATTACCAGATAGTTGGGCAATAAACAAACGATTTATTTTATTACCTTTAAATCGTTGGAATGATGTTTATGAAAGAGTTTTATTAGGGGGTTTAACTTGTGATAGTGATGATTATTACAATTCAGAACAACATATAAACGCTATTTATTTACCAGCTTATAAGGAAGAAAAACCATTATATTTAGGTTTTTTTAATACAGGTGCTTACCAAGAATCAATTGGTGGTTATGGAGGTTTGCAACACTGTTTAATTCCTCAACCAAAGCATGTAATTATATCAAAAGATAACGAAGGAAAATTAGAATTTAAAGTATTTAAAGAAAAACAAACAGCAAGCGACTTTTTAAAAATATTAGGTTATGAATAAAAGAACTTACGCAGGGATACCTGAAAAATATGCTAAAATTGATACTTCAAAAGTAGTATTAATATCAGTTCCTTATGATGGAACAAGCTCATGGCAAAAAGGAGCAGTTAATGGTCCAAAAGCTTTTCTTGACGCATCAGAAAATATGGAATTATATGACGTTGAAACTGACTCAGAAGTTTATAAAAATGGAATATATTTAACTGAAGCAATATCAGAAATATCTTCACCAGAAAAATTGGTTAGAGCTGTACATGCAACAACAAAAGAATATATTAGAAAAAATAAATTTGTCACCTTAATTGGTGGTGAGCATTCTATTTCTATAGGATCTATTAGAGCATTTAATGAGTGTTTTGATAATTTAACTGTTGTTCATATTGGTGCTCATGCCAATTTAAGATCTGAATATGAAGGGTCTTCATATAACAATGCCTGTGCACTTACTGAAGCAAGCCAAGCTACTAATTTAATTCAAATTGGTATTCGTAGTATGGAAGCAATTGAAAAAACAAGTGTTGATGAAGATAAAACTTTTTATGCTCATGAAATGGTGAATGATGATTATTGGATGGAAAATGCAATTGATTTAATGACAAATAATGTATTCTTATCATTCAATTTAAATGCATTAGATCTTTCATTAATTAGATCTACTAGTTACCCAGAACCAGGTGGATTATTCTGGTATGAAACACTAGAGTTTCTACAAAAATTATTTAAAGAAAAAAATGTTGTTGGATTAGATTTAACAGACCTTTGCCCTAATGAAAATGACAAAGCCTCTGATTATTTAGCTGCAAAATTATACTATAAAATGTTGAGCTATAAATTTGCTAATGTAGATGAAGATGATTATGAAAACGAAAGCGGTTTTTCAGAACCAAATAATAAAACATCAAAATTCCAAGACGAAGATTATGAGTAAAAAAGGAGCAATTTCTCAATTTATTGAAAAGTACTATTTACATTTTAATTCTGCAACAGTAGTTGATGCAGCAAAGGAATATGAAAACCAATTAGCTTCAGGTAAAAAAATGCTTGTTTCATTGGCTGGAGCTATGAGTACTGCTGAATTGGGAAAAATATTTGCAGAAATTATTAGACAAGATAAAGTTCAAATTATATCTTGTACTGGTGCAAATCTTGAAGAAGATATTATGAATTTGGTTGCACATTCCCACTATAAAAGAGTACCAAATTATAGAGATTTAACGCCAAAAGAAGAATGGGATTTATTAGAAAAAGGTTTAAATAGAGTAACAGACACCTGTATTCCTGAAGAAGAAGCATTTAGGCGTTTACAAGAACATATATATAAAATTTGGAAAGATGCTGAAGATAAAGGTGAGCGTTTTTTTCCACATGAATTTATGTACAAATTATTACTTTCTGGTGTTTTAGACCAATACCACGAAATTGACCCAAAAAATAGTTGGATGATAGCAGCTGCTGAAGCTAATTTTCCAATGGTTGTTCCTGGTTGGGAAGATAGTACTATGGGTAATATTTTCGCTTCATATGTACTTAAAGGTGAGTTAAAAGCAAGTACAATGAAATCTGGGATTGAATATATGACTTTCTTGGCTGATTGGTATACTGAAAATTCAAAAGAAGGAATTGGATTTTTCCAAATTGGTGGAGGTATTGCAGGAGATTTCCCAATATGTGTTGTTCCAATGTTATATCAAGATATGGAAAGAACTGACACGCCCTTTTGGAGTTATTTTTGCCAAATATCAGATTCAACTACAAGTTATGGTTCATATTCAGGAGCAGTTCCAAATGAAAAAATAACTTGGGGTAAATTAGATATTGATACTCCAAAATATATTATTGAAAGTGACGCTACAATTGTTGCGCCATTAATTTTCGCCTATTTATTAAATATGTAATTGAAGTTTAAATGAAAAGAGTTATTGTAGATTATAGTAAATTAACTGAAGATATTCTAAATATGTTGGTTGATAAGTACCCGAATGGGTATGGTTATAAAGATATTATTACTTTTAAAAATGCTCAAGGAGAAACAGTGAGAGCAGTAGAAGTAAGCACTGAAGATACTATGTATTTAGTAAAAATAAGTCTGAAATTGGAAGAAACAATGGAAGACTACGATGCAGATGAAGATAACTTTGATGATGTGTATGATTCTGATGGAGATTTAGATGAAATTCCTGATGAAGAAGCTGATGATGAGGATTAATTTTTAAATAAAGAATATTAAAAAGGTTAGAATTTGAAATTCTAACCTTTTTTTATAAAATTATCTAAAAAAAAGCGGCTTTTAGCCGCTTTTTAATTTAATATTCTAATTGTCTTAAGAAATCTAGTTTGGTTTTCCAAACTTCTAATTTCAACTTATATTCAGCAATATTATCTCTTACATTTTTTACAAGAGGGTTGTCTTCAGTAATATTAGATATAAATCCTAAGTTATTTTCTAATTGTTGGATTTCTTTTATTGATTCATCAACTTTCTTTCTAACAAATAGCTGTTCAGAATCTAATTTTCTATAATTTTTTTGTTCCAAATATCCATTTACAAGAATTTTAAATTTAATCATTTCAACCTCTTGCTTATCAATATCCTCATTAGTTTCAACAACTTTGTCTAACAATTTATTGAATTTAACTTCAATATGTCTCATTTCATAAGGAACACGACCAAGATTTCTCCAATCATTCACATAATCTTTAATATCAGCCAAGGTTAAATCTTTATCGTCATCTTCAAAATCTTCTTTTAAATGCTTTAAAATATCCTTCTTTTCATTAAAAACCTCTAATTGTTCTTTATTACCTGCATCTTGTCTTTTATGTAACCTAGCAAAATAATAATTACATGCATCTTTAAATTCCTTCCAAAGTTTGTCTGAGTATTTTCTAGGAACATGTCCAATTTTTTTCCAATCAGATTGAATTTTTTTCATTACTTCAGTAGTAGAATCCCAATCTTCACTGTCTTTTAAAGCTACTGCTTTTTCAATAAGTAATTTTTTAGCATTTAAATTATCTAAATGATCCTTCTTAACATCTTTGAAATATTTGTTTTTTTCAATATTAAATTTCTTGGTTGCAGATTTAAATTTTGACCAAATCTCATCACTTTTATTTCGAGAAGTTTGCCCAACTTTGAAAAATTGATTTCTTAATGTGTCTATTTGATCAATACTTTTTTGCCAATCTGACCTAGATTCATTTTTAGAAATATCTACAGCTTCAATTAAAGAAATAATTTCAAGCTTTTTTTCTACATTTTCTTCATATTTAGATTTTACATCTTTAAAAAACTCATGTCTTTTATCATGTATTTTTTTTGTTGCTTCACTAAACCTATTCCATACTGCTTCTCTTTCGTTTCTTGCAACTGGCCCTACTTCTTCCTTCCAAAGTTTATGAACTACTTGTAATTCTTTAAATGCAAAGTTTACATCTTCTAACTCAGCCAATTCTTCAGCTTTAACTACTAATTTTAATTTTTCTTCTAAGTTATGCTTAAAATCTAATTCACGAAGGTCATTATTCAAATGCAATAAATCATAAAACCTTTCTACATGATGATGGTATGTTTTCCAAGCGTCATTATACTTTGCTCTAGGAATTGGACCAACCTCTCTCCACTTTGATTGTATATCCTTAAATATTTTATACATTGTGGTTCCATCAGCATTATCAATCAAATGTTTTAATTCCTCAATAATTTCAAGTTTAGCTTCTAAGTTTTTCTTTAGTGCATTCTCTTGCCCTGCATAAAACTCATTTCTCTTAACTTTATAGTCATATAAAATACTATTATAAGTAGTTTTAATTGGATTACTATACTGAAAATCAATTACATTCCCACCATCAACAATAAATTTAGCTTTCTCCTTTCTTAAAATTTCACCAAACTTTATATTAAAAGCATTTTTTAAGCTGTTTACATTATTTTGAATACTTTGAACTGGACTATCTTTAACAAGTTTTGTAAGCTCCACTACTAAGTCTTCTATTGATAAACTTGAATAATCTTGCTCTTCTATATTTTCATGTGTACTTCCCTCTGAACTTGCTGCAATTTCATCATCAATTTCATTAATTGCAGTATTATTCTCTTCATCTGAAGTATCAACTTTCTTTGAAACAACCTCTTCAACTATCTCAATTTCAGAATTTTGAATATCTTCTTCAATAGTTTCTTGAATTGCTTCTTCAACTATATCTTGTTCTAATTCATTTTTGTTTTTCTCAGAATTTTGAGAGGTTGATGTATTTTCTTCTTCGGGTAATTTGATATTCTCATCTAACATATAAAAATGTTTAAGGTTCTATTTAATTATAATACAGTTTATTTTTCAAATACTGTTTCATTATAAGATGTATTTTATAATGAAAAGTTGCGTGAATTTAGTGAATTCTTTTTTAAGAATTCCATATTTCCCAGGACTTTTCTGCTTGTAATTCCAACATTTCAAGTCCATTTTTAATTTGAGCTCCTCGCCTTTTTCCTTCTTGTAAAAATTTTGTTTCAAAAGGATTGTAAATTAAATCATATAACAAGTGTTTTTCTGATATAAATTGATATGGAATATTAGGAGCGTCTTCAATATTTGGGTGTGTGCCAATTGGAGAACAGTTAACAATTATTGAATATTTATTCAATATATCTTCAGTAAGCATTGAATATAAATAAGAAGTTTCAGAAACTTTTCTTGAAACAAATTTGCACTCAATATTTAATTTTTGTAATGCAAAAGCAATTGCTTTAGAAGCGCCACCAGTTCCTAATATCAGTGCTTTTTTATGATGTTCTTTTAATAAAGGAGCCAATGACTCTTTAAAGCCATAAAAATCAGTATTATAGCCTATTAACTCATTTTTCTCATTTATTTTAATAGTATTTACAGCGCCAATTTGCTTTGCATTATTATCTATTTCATGTAAATATTTCATAATGCTTTCCTTATATGGAATAGTTACATTAAGCCCTTTAAATTCATGTTCTTTATGGTATAATAAAAATGGAAATTCTTCAATTTCTGGAATATCAAAATTGAAATATTTATAAGTATTTAAACCTAATTTATTAAATTTATCTTCAAAATATTTTGGAGAAAATGAGTAAGAAATATTCTTACCAATAATTCCAAATTTAAAACGTTTATCCATCAATATATTTTTTTCTATCAGACCCATAAGTGTCTAATATTAGTATTAAACCCATTCCAATTAATATAAATAATATAGCAATCCAAGTTTCTGCTGACCAAATATTTGGAAAGTATCTTTCAAAATTTTCAATTATTTTATCCCCATTCGCATCAAACAAAATTTGATTATTCACCATTTTATAAATTTCTTTTTTCCAAGGCCAAACAATACCTAATGATCCAGTAATAAAACCTATAATAGTTGCAATTACAATTTGATGCCAACGTTTTAAAACCCAACCTAAAATATGAGAAGTTGTAATCAAACCAAAAGCAGAACCTAAGGTGAAAGTTGCAATAATTTTAAGATAATTAACTCTTTCTGCATTATCCATAAAACTAAAATCACCGGTGAAAATTTCAGTTATTGTTTTAAATAACATGGAAACAGAATCTACTAATAATAGCACATAATTACCCATTAATATTAATATAAACGAACCAGACATGCCAGGTAAAGTCATCCCAGAAACACCAATAATTCCACAAAAAAATACAAATAATAAATTATCATTTTCTTTTGCAGGACTCATAAAACTAATTGAAATCCCTAAAATAGCACCAATAATCATTGATATTACATTTTTAGAATTCCAATCATTAAAATCTTTAGAAATATAATAAATAGAACCTATTATCATTCCAAAAAAAGTACTCCAAACATATAATTCATAAGTGTCAATTAAATAATCTAGCACTAATGAAACACTAAAATAACTAAACATGCTTCCGCTAAATACCAACACTAAAAAAGGTGCATTTATGTAATAATAAAAACTTTTATACCTGCCATTAATTAACAATTTAAAAGCTTTATAATTAATTTTTCTGAAGGAATAAATCATTTCTTCATAAAAACCTAAAACAAAAGAAACCATTCCGCCCGAAACCCCAGGAACTTTATTTGCAGCACCCATAGATAACCCCTTTAAAAAGAGAAAAAAATTATCTAAAAAACTGCGTTCCCTAGCCATAATTTATTTTTTCAATACTGGGTTTGCAATTTTTTCTAATAATAAAATTAAAGCAAAACCAACAATCGCTAACAAAACTGCATAAATAAGTTGAGAATCACCATTAAAATTAAGTGGAGATATACTTTGCTCATTAAATGGAACTTGCTCACCGTGAGAATTTAATCTCCAGGTCAAAGTTTCCTTCCATGGCCAAATTTTATTTAAAGAGCCTAAAATAAACCCTGTTAAAACAGCTAATGTGAAATTTTTATAGTTATTAAACAGCCAGTTCAATATTTTAGAGAAAGATAATAATCCAACCACAGCTCCAGCTATTAAAATTATTAATAACTTAAAATTTTTATCATGTATAGCCTCTAAAACTGGTTTATATGCACCTAAAAGCACCAAGATAAAAGCCCCTGAAATTCCTGGTAAAATCATTGCGCAAATTGCCAATGCACCTGCAATAAATATAAAAAGTGGTGACGAATTTTCAGTAACCATTGGTTGAAGTGTAGTTATATAAAATGCAATTACAGCACCAAATATTAAAAATAAAACGGTAACAAAATTCCACTTAGAAATTTGCTTTGCAACAAATAATATACTCGCTAAAACCAATCCAAAAAAGAATGACCATACAAGAATTGGATGGTGTTCTAATAAAAATGAAATTAGTTTGGAAAGTGATAAAACACTAATAAAGATTCCAAATAATAACGCTGATAAAAAATTACCATTCACTTTTTTCCAAGCAGCTGATAATCCTTCATTTTTTAACACTTTTAAAGTATTAAAATTAACGGCACTTATGGAAGCTAATAATTCTTCGTAAATTCCAGAAATAAAAGCAATTGTTCCACCTGAAACTCCTGGAACCACATCTGCAGCTCCCATAGCCATTCCTTTTAAACTAATAACTAAATATTGAACTAAATTTCTTTGTTGCATTTGGCTTTATGTGATTTCTGACAAATGTAACATTTTTATAGTGAAGTTTATTTGAAATTTTTAATCACTTCTTTTACAGTTTCTAACTTATAAATTTCAGGAAAAAGCTCTTTTATAATTGAATGATATTCAAAATCTACTTTTAAGGCTTTCTTTAAATGTGATTCACCTTTTTTATTATTTTTAAATTTAAAATATAAACAGCTTAACCTATAATCAATTTCTGCAACGTTTTTAAAATAAGTTTTAGCTTTTAACAAATATGTTAAAGCGTCTTCAAATTCACCTAAATAACACAAAACATCACAAATACCTATCCAAATAACCAAATCAAAATCTTGCAAAATGATACAATTTTCAAAAGCTTCAACCGCTTCTTCAAATAGATTAAGCTTTAAATTTATTTCAGCAAGTTTTCTCCAATACTGCGGATTTTGATCGTCAATTTCAATAGCTTTATTTATATTATATAAAGCCTTGTTGAAATTTTTTTTATTTATATATAACTCTGTTATTGTAATCCATCCTTTTTCTAATAATGGATCTTCATGAACTGCTTTTTTATAAAACTGAATTGCTTGAGTGCTTTTTTTCAATCTTTCGTAACATTCTCCAATTCTTAAAAAAGCAAATGATGTTGGATCATCTAATTCAACCGTAATTTTATAATTCTCAATAGCATCTTCCCATAAATTTAGTTGCTCTAAGGTTTTTGCCTTTTCTAAATAAGCACCAACAAAAAACTCATCAACTAAAACAGCATAATCAAAAGCCGTCAAAGCTTCTTCAAAATGTTTCAAAATATAATATTGTCTTCCTAATTGATGCCAGGCAACCTCGCTATATGGATCTTTATTTATATAATTATTAATATAATTTATTGCTTCGTCATGTTTATTCTCCATATCAAAGCAATAAATAACATTATAAAGTGAAGAATAATCTTCAAAATCTACTTCTAAACATTTTGAAAAATTTAGGCGTGCCTCATCAAAATTATCCAAATACAAATATTCCATACCAATCATTGAAAGTACATCAACCTCATCATCTGTATAACTTAAAGCTATTTTTAATAAGTTTATGGCGCTAACGTGATCGTCTTTTTTTGAAAATATACTTGCTTGTTGAATATAAACTTCTTCATTAGTTGGTTCAATAGCTTGAACTTCTTTCAATAATTTTGAAGCTTCTTCTATTTCATCATCAAAAATATGCAATTCAGCTTTTAACAATTTCAACATCACAGAATTTGGATGCTGTCTTAAACCTAAAGTAATTGCTTTTTTTGCTAAAGAATTTTTACCTGATTCTAAATAATAGTGTATAATTTCTTCAAACTCAACAGAATCAAAAAAATAAATGCTATTTGTTTTAAGCATTGATTCAAATTTTGATAATGAAATATTATTTTCTTTTGGAGTTTGAGGCATAATTAGTAAATAAATAATTACTACTCAATAAAAGTACAATTACTAACAAAGAATTAATAAAGAACTTCTAAATGTTTTTAACAAATTAATTAACAAAATGCTTTATATTTGTATTCCAAACAATGTTTGGTACTACAATGAGTAAAAAAGCACTTCTTAACTCTAAAGAAATTAACATCATTTTAAATAGGTTAGCTTGTCAGTTAATTGAAAATCATAATGATTTTGAGAACACCGTTTTAATAGGTATTCAACCTAGAGGAACATTTTTGGCAGAAAGGTTAGTTCAAATTTTAAAGAACGATTATAATATTTCACATATTGAATTTGGGCAATTAGACATTACTTTTTACAGGGATGATTTTAGGCGAAGAGACGCACCTTTAGAAGCAAATAAAACACATATAAATTTTATTGTTGAAGATAAAAATGTTGTATTTATTGATGACGTTTTATTTTCAGGAAGAAGTATTAGAGCTGCACTAACAGCTATTCAATCCTTTGGAAGGCCTGCAAATGTTGAGTTATTAGTTTTAATTGACAGAAGATTTAGCCGCCATTTACCAATTCAACCAGATTACAGAGGAAGACAAGTTGATGTAATTAATGAAGAAAAAGTTACAGTAAACTGGAAAGAAAGAGATGGAAAAGATGCCGTTTATATTATAAATAAATAATTACATGAATCAGTTAAGCGTAAAACACCTTTTAGGAATTAAACATATTAATAAAGCGGATATTGATTTAATTTTTAAAACTGCCGACCACTTTAAAGAAGTAATAAACAGACCAATTAAAAAAGTTCCTTCATTACGTGATATTACTATTGCTAATATATTTTTTGAAAATAGTACACGTACAAAGCTATCTTTTGAATTGGCTGAAAAAAGGTTGTCAGCAGACGTTATTAATTTTTCTGCCAGTCAATCTTCAGTAAAAAAAGGGGAAACTTTAATAGATACAGCAAACAATATTTTATCAATGAAAGTTGATTTAATTGTTATGCGCCATCCTCATGTTGGAGCTTGTGATTTTTTATCTAAACATGTAAATGCAAGTATTGTAAACGCTGGAGATGGCACTCATGAACATCCAACACAAGCATTATTAGATTCCTACTCTATTAGAGAAAAATTAGGTTCAGTTGCTGGAAAAAAAATAGTAATTGTAGGAGATGTTTTACACTCTCGCGTTGCACTTTCAAATATTTACGCATTAAAATTACAAGGAGCAGAAGTAAAAGTTTGCGGCCCAAAAACACTTATACCAAAATTTATTGAAAGTTTAGGAGTAAGTATTGAACCAAATATTAAGAAAGCACTGGAATGGTGTGATGTTTCTAATGTGTTAAGAGTGCAAAATGAGAGAATGGCTATCAACTATTTTCCTTCAACCAGAGAATATTCACAACTTTTTGGAATAAATAAGCCTCTATTAGATTCAATTGGCAAGAAAATTGTTATTATGCATCCAGGACCAATTAATAGAGGAGTTGAAATAACAAGTGATGTTGCTGATGCAGATCAATCAATTATTTTAAACCAAGTTGAAAATGGTGTTGCCATAAGAATGGCTGTAATATACTTATTAGCTGAACAAATTAAGAGAAATTAGTATGAAAATAAAACAAACTGATAACTATGTTCTTTTAAAATACACTGAAAATTCAATTGAAGAATTTAAAGTTAATTTTGATGAAAAATACCCTAAAATAGCTGAAGAACAAATAATTATCGATTTTTCAGAAAAAATTAACATAGAAATTCAAGAATTATTACTATTTTTGAAAGTAAGTTCAAAACATCGTACAAATGGTATGAGTTTTGTAATAATATGTACTGGAATTGAAATTGATGAAATTCCAGATAAATTAAGTGTCGTCCCAACTTTAACAGAAGCTCTAGATATTCTAGAAATGGACGCCATTGAACGAGATTTAGGTTTTTAAAAAATTAGCTGCTTATAGATGAAAAAATTACTTTTATTAACTTTCTTATTTAGTGTTTCTTTTGTTTTTGCTCAGCAAACATCAAATGCAGTAACTATTAATAAAAATCAAAGTGTTGAAACCATTTTTTCAATCTCAGCATCTCCTAACCCTTTTTCAGTAAAAACCAGAATTGATTTTACATCTTCAAAAGAACAAATATTAAAATTTACCATTAAAAATTTATTAGGAAAAACAGTCTATTTAGAAGATGTTGATGTTAAAATTGGAGTGAATTCTGTTCAATTTAATAGAAATAATTTATCTCAAGGAATGTATATTTACTCACTTCAAACAGAAACTGAAGTTGTTTCCAAAAGATTAATAATTAAATGAGTTTAAAACTTACTGTTTTAGGCTGTCATTCTGCTACACCAAGAGTTAATTTTTACCCAACAGCTCAATTTTTAGAAATAAAAAATCATAACTTTTTAATTGATTGCGGAGAAGGGACACAGGTTCAATTGCGTAAATATGGTGTGAAATTTTCAAAAATAAAACACATTTTCATCTCACATTTACACGGAGATCATTTTTTTGGATTAGTAGGATTAATTTCAACATTTAGATTATTAAATAGAGAAACAGAACTACACGTTTATGGGCCTAAAGGAATTAAAGAAATAATTACTTTACAATTAAAACTAACTAATTCCTGGACTCACTACCCCCTACTTTTTCATGAGCTAACTTCAACTGAAAGTAAATTAATTTTTGAAGACACAACAGTTGAAGTTCATACAATTCCTTTAAATCATAGAATTTATACAAACGGTTTTTTATTTAAAGAAAAAGAAGGAGAAAGAAAATTAAATATGAATGCCATATTAAATTATAAAGAAATTGAAATTTGCGATTATCAAAATTTAAAAATAGGTAGAGATTTCATCCTGAAAAATGGTACAATTTTAGAGAATGACGAACTTACATTAGAACCTGAAAAGTCTTTATCATATGCATTTTGTAGCGATACTGCTTACTTTCCTGAGATTGTTCCTTTAATTAAAAATGTAAATTGTTTATACCACGAGACCACTTTTTTAGATGATAAAGAAGAGCTTGCTTTTACAACTTTGCATTCAACAGCCAAACAAGCTGCCAGTATCGCTAAACAAGCAAATGTAAAACAACTAATAATAGGACATTTTAGTGGTAGATATAAAAATATAGAAAATTTTAAAATAGAAGCTCAAGAAATTTTCCAAAACACTGAATTAGCTGAAGTAGGTAAAATTTTTATTATATAATAGCTGTTTAATATTCTCCTATACCTAATAAAACCAATGTACAAGCTCTCTCAAAATCAATATTATTTTTATTGAGTATATTCTCTAATTCTTCATTCTCAGCTCCAGGATTAAATAAAACACGTTTTGGCTTTAATAAAAGAATGTATTCATAATATTCTTTTTGATTATTTGCCCCCAAATAAATTGTTATTGTGTCTACATTTAAAAAATGTATTTTATCTTTATAAATAGTAACGCCTTCAACAACTCCAATTTTATTTCCAACAGCCACAACTTCAAAACCTAAACTTATAAGTCTTTTTATAGCACTATTTGAATATCTTATTGGGTTTTCAGATGCTCCCAAAACTAATGTCTTCTTTGTCATTTGTTAAAATTAGTTAAAATATCTTAAACATAGTAACATAAGTACCAGTCTGTAGTCTATTAGAAACATAGCTATTTTAAATTATTTTTTTTGAAATTGTATGAATCAAATGTTAGATATATTATAAAATAGTACTTTGTTTTACATAGTACTATAAAATTTCATAAGTTTACACCATCAAACAAATTAAATAACTAAACTATTCAACTAACTACAAAATCAAAATTCATATTATGAAAAAAACTCTCATATTATTAAGCTTTTTAATTACAATAACTGTTTCTGCTCAACTCCCTTCAAATTCCAATCCAAGAACTGGAGAAATATCAGGAAAAGTTATAGATCAACTAACAAAACAACCTTTACCATATGTAAGTATAATAGTTAAGGATGCTTCTAAAAAAGCCATAACAGGAGGAATAACAGATGACAGCGGAAATTTTTCTATAAAACAAATTTCAGAAGGAAATAACAGTGTAGAAATTCAATTTATAGGATTTAAAACATTCATAAAAAAAATTAATATCACAAGAACAAACACAAAAATTGATTTTGGCGTTATAGAATTACACGAAGAAGCTTCACAACTTAATGAAGTTGAAATAATTGCTGAAACTTCTACTGTTACACAAAAAATTGATAGAAAAGTAATAAATGTTGGTAAAGATTTAACCTCTGCAGGTACAACTGCATCAGAATTGTTAAACAACGTACAATCAGTTTCAGTTGATCAACAAACTGGAAATATAAGCTTAAGAGGCAATGAAAATGTACGTGTATTGGTAGATGGCAAACCCACAAATATAAGTACAGCACAATTGTTAAAACAAATCCCTTCTACATCTATTAAAAATATTGAATTAATTACAAACCCATCAGCAAAATACAATCCTGAAGGTATGAGCGGAATCATAAATATTGTATTGCACAAAAATGCAAATATGGGATTTAATGCTTCTGTAAATACAGGTTTAACAATGGGTGAAAACAATAGATTTAATGGCTCTGTTGATATGAATTTAAAAACTGGGATTGTAAATTTCTTCACTAATTACGGTTTAAATGATGGAAAAAGTGAGAATTACGGTAAAGTATCAAGAACTGATACAAATACTATTCAAGATTTTCAATTTTTAGACAATACTACATCTCACCTTTTAAAATTTGGTGCTGATATTTATATAAATGAAAATAACACATTATCTGCTTATACAATTCAAAATAAATCTGATAAAACATTTAATGGCAATACTTTAGTTACAACAAACAACATAGTTGGCAGTGAAAGCCCTATGTTAGTTGAAGGAGAAACCAGCTCTGAAACTTACAATTTTAACTATATGCGAAATTTTAATAAAAAAGGACATAATTTAGAATTTGAAGCTAATTATTCAACCTCCAAAGAGCCTGAACAAGCAAGTTATAGCGAACTTCAAAATCCAATAAATTTATATTTAAATTACAAAGACAATATTAAAAACAATAAAAAATCAACGCTTTTAAATTTAGACTATACAAATCCAATTTCTGAAAATTCTAAATTAGAACTTGGAGCAGAAATAAGAGCAGATGAAACATCTAATAATAGAGTTACGACACAATTAGATGAAGATTATTCTGCTTTCAATTATGATAGAAATATATATTCAGGATATATCAATTACAATCAGAAATTTTATAAATTATCTATGCAATTAGGAGCAAGATTTGAACAGTATGAAGTTGAAGGAGATTTTGAAAAAGGCATTGAAACTGCCAAATATACCGATGAAATATTTTCTGTATATCCATCAGCTTTTTTCACATATAATATTTCTGAAAAAAATCAATTCCAATTAAGTTATAGCAGAAGAGTTGACAGACCTTCAATTGGCCAAGTAAATCCTATTAGAGAATGGAGTACACCTCAAATAACCTCAGTAGGTAACCCAAATTTGAAACCACAATTCACCAATTCTTTTGAATTAAATTATACACGTCAGTATGACAAAGGTTCTTTTACTTTTGGAACATTTTACAGACGCGTAAATGATAACATTACACGTATTTTAAATAAAGATCCTTTTGATGAGAATAATGTTGAAATTTCTTATTCAAACGCTGAAAGCAACAATCGCTATGGAGTAGAACTATCAAGCAATCATAAATTAGCAGACTGGTGGAGAATAAATTCAAGTTTTGATTTATACACACAAAAAGAAAGTGGTATTGCAAATAATGAACAATTGGAAGTTACAAGTAACTCCATAAATTTTAGAGTAAACAATACTTTTAAAGCAACCAAAAATTTAAACTTTCAATTGTTTGCAATGTACAGAGGTGGTGGTGAATCTATACAGTTTAAAGTAGATCCAATGTGGATGATAAATACTGGTGCAAGTTTAAATATTTTTGATGGAAAAGGTACTGTAAGCTTTAGAGTGAATGATATTTTTGAAGGAATGAAATTCAAATTTGAATCCGAAAATCCTTACCCATATCAAGGTCAATTTAATTGGGAAAGTAGAACAGCATATGTTGGATTTATGTACAAATTTGGTGGTGGAAAAAATAAAGCTAAAAACAGAAAAAATAGAGATAATAATGAAGCCCAAGGTGGTGGTGGATTTATATAAAACATTAAAATAATATTTTAATTATTTGAATTAAATTAAAAAATATTATTTATAAAAAAGCCTCTAAACTTGCATTTTAGAGGCTTTTAAATTTTATTAAA
>Ga0102812_10000196_pt1 | contig 43647 bp, 27 predicted proteins | sample ColrivemetaGS713_FD_79334 | JGI IMG/M metagenome (GOLD analysis project Ga0102812, IMG submission 79334) | Estuarine microbial communities from the Columbia River estuary - Flood tide ETM metaG S.713 | ecosystem: Environmental > Aquatic > Marine > Intertidal zone > Estuary | place: USA...
ACTCCATGCTGTTCCATTCCAAATTGTAGTTGAACTTCCGCAAGTCCAAAATTCACCTGTAAACATACCTCTTCCGTAAGTTGCGGCAAGAATTGTGTTATCAACACTTCTATAATCAAAAGACATTACTTTAACGTCTTTCATTCCGTTATTTGAACGAGCCCAGTTTGGTGACACAGCGTTAAAATTAGTTGTAGCCCAAACACCTAATTCCGTCCCTATAATTACTTCATTTAAAGCAAAAGGATTTTGCATAATACATTTAACAGGGATATTTGGCAGATCTCCCTCTTTGTTTTGCCAAGTTGGCGTTGCAGCATTTCCATTTGCTGTATACCAAACGCTAGGAACACCGTAGTTATGGAAAGTAACAAAAATGTCATTTTCTGTAGCGCCATAGCGAATATCTGAAACAGCCCCAATCCATGATCCATCTCCTATTGAAGACCATGTTGGGGTTCCATTAGCATTATTTAAGCGTAATAATCTTCCGTTAGCCACGCCTACTAAAAGTCTATTTATTGTATGCGGTGAAGCTTTAAATGCCGTAGGAACATTATTTAATAAAGCATTTGACAAAGTTGTTCTAGGAGCGCCACCTACATAAGCAGAACCATTCCATGTACAACCAGTACTTAAACTAGTATAACGATAAATTCTATAAGTTGCACCATTAGTTCCATTAGCATATAATATATCAGCATCACTATCTAAATCACATTGATTTACAAAATCACCATCAGCTTGATTGTAAGCAAATGGATACCCTGTGTCTGTATTGTTTGCACCTGTCATATCATGTCTTCTATAAACGTTATAAACATAAGAAGAAATCATAAAAGAATCTTGTTTATCTACAAAGCAATAAAACCCATCTCCACCAGCAATTGTAGAAGATGAACCTGCAGCAGCAGGAGCGTTATTGATAAATTGTGTTCCGTTGTCTTGTGCACCTGCAACCAATTTCTGAGTAACTCCAGTTTGATTAATCCCAGATTTAACAAACTGTGTAGTGATATAATCTTTATTTCGTACACCTATACTATTTGCTGAATCATTAGAGTAATAAATTCCGCCATCACACCCAAATACAACTCTAGAAGTTAGTCCTGGAGCAAATGCCATACAATGATGATCTGAATGAACACCATCTCTCGTAGTACTTGTACTTCCATTTGCGGTTGGGGTCACGGTCCAATCTGTATATTGTGTCCACATACTTGCGGCATTTGCAGTAAAAGCGCTTGTTGTTTTAAAAATTTCAATTCCTCCTACGTAAACCTCGTTATCATCTGAAGGACTTAGGCCAATCATTAAATCATAAAAAGCTTGTCCTCTACAGAAATCATTTGCTGCAGGAGGCTGATTACCTGTACTTACTGGAAGTGCAACCGTAACATTGTTGGTAGCAAAACCGTCCGTTGTTCGTCTTATCGTTGGCAGACCGCCTCCTGTTCTATTTTCAAGCAACACATAAAGTCTTCCTGCATTTTGCTTGGAGGCAACAACTTCAACTCTTCCATTTGTTCCAAAATCTCTTATATTATTCCAAGTAGTACCATTTGATGTTGAAAAAATCATACCTCCAGCAACTCCATATGGTGCGCAATATTTAGTCCCCATCCATAATTTCCCATCGGCACCTACGTCAAAAGTATTTGGTGCGTAATGTCTATTAGAAGCGTTTTTTAAAATTGCGTCTTCTAGCCTATTAAAATTAACACCATCAGTACTTTTATACAAACCTATTCTATTTAAGCCTAACCAAGCCCAACCACCAGCACCTGCAATAACTTGTTGTCCGTAAACATATGCATCAACTCCAAAATAAACTTCTGTTAGATTTGTAGTTGGGTTATTCCAAGCTATAATATCTTGTATATAAGTAATATTATCACTTACGTTAGTACTAGTTGCCGCTCCATAAATATTTATCCAGTTAGTTCCGCCATCCGTTGATTTATAAACTCCATTACCATTTACATCTCCGCCTGTGTAAATTTCACCAGTCCCTACATACATAATACTAGAATTATTTGGATCAACTGTAATTGAAGAAACTGCTAAATTACCTGGAACTCCATTTACTTCTGTCCAGGAACTAGTAGATGAGGTAATATCGTTATTGACCCAAAGACCACCACTAACACTACCTGCAAAAACTTTTATTGTACTCCCTGGCGCAAAAATTAAAGCTCTTGTTCTGCCTCCAACATTATTTGGGCCCCTTTCTACCCATTGGTTATCTAAACCATCACCTGGCGTTCTATTAAGTATTTCTTGCTTTTCTAATTCCGTTTGTAATTGAAATACAACTTCAGGTTCTGGTCTTCCAAGATTTGGATTTGAACTATATAACCATTCTTGTTCGAAATATGCATTCGGTGGAATGCCCATAGCCTTTCTTTCAGATTTTGGTAAATTTTTAGTTTTTGCGAACGGGTGATTTTTTAAATAAACAACATACTTGTCTCTTAATTGCTCAACAGAATCATTTAGAACCAAAACACTTTCCTTACTAACAACGTTAGTTTTTTCTATACTTTTTGGTTTACTAGTTTGGTATTCAATAGGATTCTTAGAATTATTTTGACCTTCCAAAATAGTATTTATGTCCTTAGATGTAAAATCTTCAGTTACAACGGTACTTTTATTCGTGTTTATACTTTTATTCCCAACGTAAAGACATATTCCTAAGGTAAACACAAAGGACACTAACACAATTCTAAGTATATTTTTTTTCATTTCAATTACTTTTAAAGGGTTAAAAATAATAAAAATATCGATTAAATGCATAAAAAACCGATTAAACAACCAATTAAATAAAAAACAAGATTTATATAACAAAAAAAGCGTTGAGAACAACTCAACGCTTTTTTCTAATTTCTATTTAAATAGAAATTAGAAAATTACTTTTTTGATAATTTTACTATTGTTTTCTAAAGTTATATTAACAAACAGAGTATTGTTTGATTTCTGTATTTGAGGTAATTCAATGTTTTTTGAATTAATATTCTTTTTAGAGAATATTTTTCTTCCTAAAACATCATAAACAACAATTTCTTGAAGAGTTTCTTTGTTAGAAATTACCTCTAAAACATCTCCTGAAATCACTAAAACAGTATTGTCAATAATTGCTATCTCATCTACGCTCAATCTTTCATCCGTATAACGTAAAACAAACCTTTCGTTTAATTCCCCTTTTGTTGGCATGTAGAAACTGTAAGCGCTTTGTCTCAAGTTATGGATTATATTAAGCTCCTTATCTTCTAGAAAAATACCTTGTGCTTGGTTTACAAAAAGCCCATCAACTGCACTAATTGCAATTGAAAACATACCACCAGTAGTAGTTTTAACACCTAATTGTACTTTATCTTGATTTTCAAAAGGAAGAGAACGTCCATTAATTGTCATTCTATCGTTATAAATAATCGAATAAATCTTCATTCCACTTAAAACATTCGTAACAGCATCAAACATTCTGTCATTACCGTATGTTGCTCCATCAACATATCCAATTAAAGTTCTATCAGAGGCGTTATTGCTATCTACAATATCTAACCAAATTCTGCTCTTTTGTGAGGCTAAATCACGAATTGGCTCCGCTTGTCTATAAAATTGACTATTGTCATAACCTTTATTTCTCAAAGAATTATTAAATGTAATTGATTGAGTTGATGCCGAACCATCTAACATGTTTACAAAAAATGATTGTCCTCCAGCAATATAACCATTAAAACCAGCCGGACCACTAACAGTACCTGTGCCATTATGTGTTATATAATCGTTTACTGTATAATTAGAAACGTAATTGGCGTAAAAAGGGTCTGAAATTGCTGTAGAGGGTGATGTATCGTGTGTCCAAAGTCTAACCGCTCCTTCAATATTAGTATTCATTGTTAAGAAGTCTAAAGCGCTAATTGATGATGGATATGGATTCCCTATTAAATTCCAGTTGTCATCAAATTTTGTAATTGTAACCCCATTAGTACCTGTAAAGTCAGCACCCGTATAATTAGCTCTTGAAACTGTAGGTTGAATTACTCCGTTACGAGGCACACCTGTAAAAGTTCTTGAAAAAACATCTCGCATAATATATCCAACACCCGCAGACATTGTAGTGTTTCTTGCATATAGCCAATATCCCCAACCTGTATTTGGATTTGCAAAACTTGGATCCCAAGTAAATATAAACCCAGTAGCAGGTGTGTTTACTCCATTAACTGGAGATGACCAATAAACATAATCTAATGCAGTACCAGTAGTGCTTCTTTCGTAAGAAATATTTCCTGTATTAACGCCTGAATCATCAACCTGAACTAACGAACCATTATTTAAAACGTTAAGAATACCGTCTACAGTTAAGTTATATTGGATTTCCACATATGTTGCTGCTTGAATATTTAAAGTAAATGTAGAATTTACTAATAAACTACAACATTCAATGTTTCCGTTTGCTGTAGTGTCGTAATTACCATTAATAGTAGCAAAAGAAGTAGAAATCGGAGCACCATTACTCCACACCAACCCATTCCAAGTAGTTGAACTTCCACCAACATTAATAATTGTAGCATTAGAAGCAACAAAACAAGTTGCAGTGTCTTCCATTACTTGACAATAATATTGATATCCTTCTAAACCCGTAAGATTAGAAATTGTCATATCCGCTGTTGTAACGTTAGAATAAACTCCTGCATTAGTTAATGAAGTCCATCCAGCAGAACCAGGCGCACTTACAAACCATTGATAGGTTAAACCAGAACCTCCAGCTACCGCTTCAGTTCCAACAACACTTAACACCACGCTATTTGTTCCGCAATTAAATGCATAAGCTGGTGAAGTAGTTAAAGGTGGAGTACGTATTCCCTCATAACTATCAATTAACGAATAATCATCACTACAGCTATTAAAGTCAATAATATCCCAATCAGTTGAAACAAAAGTTGTGCTAGGCAAAGGTGTTGCAGTTGCTTTTCTCTTAAAATCATAACCAGCAGAACCAAGCCCTAAAGCATTAATCCAACTTGTACCATCGCAAACACCCCATGTATCAATAATAGTTCCTAATTTTGCTAAATGTATACAATCGTTGTTATTTACACCACTTGAAACATCATTTTGATCTGCTAGTGTACCATCTCCCCCAGCAACCCCACATGCTGAACCAACGCTAGTGGCTAAAGTAAAAGAATCTCCAGATGCTAAAGTACCTGTTAGTGGAATGTCATCACCTGTAGGACTTCCATTATTCCTTATATATATTTCATAATCTGTCATATCAATAACAGAAGCGGTTCCATTAAAAATTTCAATATATGACAATGAACCTGTTGATGCATCTGTAACTTCTGATATAAATAGCTCTGTAATTCCTACTGCCGCAGGATCACAAGTAGTTTTATCATCTGTAATTACTGTAAATGTAGAGTATGATAAATCACAACCTAAAGTGTCTTTAATTACAATGTTTCCTGAAGTTGCGCTTACAGGTACAGTTGCTTTTATTTCTGTATTAGACACAATAGTAAAAGTAGCATTCAGTGCTCCAAACCTAACAGTGCTTGCGGTTAAAAAACCAGAGCCATTAATTGTAACAATTGTGTTCACAGGACCAGTTGTTGGCGAGATTGAACTTACAGACAATGTTGGGGTACAAGTAATTCCTTGACCTTGAATGTTAAAATTATATGGATTTTCATCAGCGTCATTGTTGTCAATAGACAAAGTTGTAGTTCTTAAACCTAAAGCTGAAGGCTGAAATGTTATTTCAAAAGTTGTCGTTCCTACTGCAGAAACTGTTCCAGAAGGAATTACAGAAACACTAAAATCGGCAGCGTTAGCTCCAGATATAACGACATAAGGAGAAGCTCCCGTTAAAGTTAATGGGTCAACTCCAGAGTTTTCAATTGTAAATGTTTTCACAATTGTATTCCCAACTAATTCACTTCCAAAATCAGTATCATCCAACACAGATGGAGTTATATCTCCGTCTGCAATCGTTAGAGCATTACCAATTATAGCAATTTCAGGGACAATAGCAGGACCACAATAAACATTAACGTTTTGTAAATACCAAGGAGAAGTGGTTGAAGACGATTTTCTAAACTTTATATAAACATTTGAAAATGCAGTATAAGCAGAAAGGTCAACTGTGCAAAATGTTGTTGAATTAGATGTTGTATTACCGTGATTATAAGTTGTAACAGTGTTATATGCTCCACCTTGAGTTGTTGTCGAGACCTCAATAATTAAATCTTTAGCAGAAGTGTTGTTAGTTCTTCTTAAATCAAATGTTAAGCTAGTTGGATTAGAGACCACAACAGTTGCTAATTCCCCAGTATTACTGCCAAAAATAGCCTCATTAGAAGCATAAGTAACACTTGTTGCAGACCAACCTGCCGGAGTACTTGTGAAAGCTGATTGATTTAAACATGGTCCAGCTCCTAGAGTAATAACTAAAGTTTGATTATCAGAACCTGCAGCATTTGTTGCTGTAATGGTTACATTAAAAGAACCCATTACCGTTGGTGTTCCAGAAATTACTCCTGTTGTAGTATTTATAGTTAAACCAGCAGGCAACCCAGTAGCATTATAACTTGTTGGTGTATTTGTAGCTGTAATTGCATATGTAAAAGGCAAACCTTGATTACCAGAAGCCGTTAAGCTACTTGTAATTACCGGAGCACTAATACCGTTTCCTCGAATTGCAAAAGTATATGGATTTTCATCACTATCATTATTTACAATACTTATAACTGCATTTCTTAATCCGTCTGCGGAAGGGTCAAAAGTAACTTGAAAAGTAGTAGATCCACTTGCAACAACTGTTGCTGAAGGTGGAGTTGTTACTATAAAATCAGCTGCATTAGCACCACTAAAAGTAATAGCGCCTACATTCAATATTAAAGTCCCTGTATTTTGTATAGTAAAAGTACGAATTATAGTTCCGCCTGTAGTTGGTGTTGTACCAAAATCTGTATGATCAGCTAAAGAAGGCGTTACATCTCCTGAAACTATAGAAATTGCATTTCCTTGTAAGTTGATTTCTGGTTGTGGAGCTGTTGGACTAGTACTACCATTTAATATAACATTAATGACATTAGAACCAATATCAAACCCTCCGGTTCCAGTAGTTCCAGTTGCGCCATATCCATATAATCTAAAAGTAGTAGCTACTGTAACGTTTACAAGTCCTGATATCGTAATTGTATTTTGTGTCCCTATTGCTGCAGTAGGAACCACAGACCCTAAATTAACAGAATAACCATCGTTTGAAGAGCGCAAAGCTACATTTTGAGGGCCAGAACCAGATTTATCCCAATTAAAAACAAATGAAGTTGCTGTAAAAGAAAATCCTATGTTTGGAGAAACAGTAAACTGAATATAATCATTTCCTGCAACTGCCTCAGCCAATGTAGATGGAGAAGTGTTTCCAGTATTCCACCAATTATTTCCACCAAATCTATTTGCATTTGCGGCAGAAGTTACCCCTGGACCTAAAATTAAATTAGAAATTAACACATTTGGATCATTGGATACGCTTGGCTCCGTTAACTCTAAACCAGTATTACCAAAAGTATTCCACTGTAATAATTGAGCGTTTGACTCATTAATTGAAAATAAAGCTAATAAAAAGGTTAACAATAGTAATCTTAATTTCATATTTTTACGCTTAAAATTATATGCTTGCATAGTTTTTGTAAATTTGGACAGCCTACAAAGATAAATTAATATTTGTTACATTTAAAATGTTTTACTCATTATTAAATAGTTAAGAAATTGGAAAACGCTAAAAATAAAACACATAACATTCAGGAAATCAAGCATAAGCTAGAGCATTATTGCGTTTACCAAGAAAGGTGTTTTAAAGAAATAGACGAAAAATTGAATACTTTTTTTTTAATTCCAGCAGCAAAAGAAGAAATATTAACACACCTTATTGAGCAAAATTTTGTAAATGAGGAACGATTTGTACAAAGTTACGCACGCGGGAAACACAATTATAAAAACTGGGGAAGAAATAGAATTAAAAACGAATTAAAATTTAGAAATATATCTTCTAGGCTTATTGATATTGCTTTAAAAGAAATAGATAACGAAAGTTATTTAGAAAAATTTATTTCTTTAGCGGAAAAACATTGGGAAACAATCAAAGAAAAAAAAGGTTCTAAGAAAAATAAGAAATTTGTGGATTATTTTTTAAGAAGAGGTTTTGAAACCAACCTAATTTATGAGAAATTAAATGAATTGAATAAAGATTAGATTGCTTCGTAAATCGCAATGACTATCTTTGTAAAAAATATTTGAATGTTAGAAAATAAAAACAATAATAAAACAAGTTTATCTGACTTAGGTGAATTTGGACTTATAGAACACTTAACCAAACATTTTAAAATAAATCAAGAATCTACTCTTAAAAGTATTGGAGACGACGCTGCTGTTTTAGACTTTAAAGACAAAAAAGTTGTTGTTTCGACTGATTTATTAGTAGAAGGTGTTCATTTTGACTTAAGCTATATGCCGCTTAAGCATTTAGGTTACAAAGCTGTTGTTGCTAATGTTTCTGACATTTATGCAATGAATGCTAAAGCAACTCAAATTACGGTTTCTATTGGTGTATCGAATAGATTTCCATTGGAAGCATTAGAAGAGTTATTTGCAGGAATTACACTTGCTTCTCAAATATATAATGTAGATGTTATTGGTGGAGATACTACTTCTTCTCAAAAAGGATTAGTTATAAGTATTACAGCGATTGGAGAAGTTAATTTAAACGAAATCACTTATAGAAACGGCGCAAAAGCTACTGATTTATTAGTAGTAACTGGAGATGTTGGCGCGGCATACATGGGGTTACAAGTTTTAGAACGCGAAAAGCAAGTTTTTCAGCTGAATCCAAATAGCCAACCCGATTTAGACGCTTATACCTATTTAATTGAACGCCAATTAAAACCGGAAGCAAGAAAAGATATTAAAGAAATATTTGAAGGGCTAGAATTACAACCAACTTCGATGATTGATATTTCAGACGGACTTTCATCTGAAGTTATGCATATTTGCAAACAAAGTAATGTTGGCTGTAATTTATATGAAGATAAAATCCCCGTTGATCCGCAATTAATTGATGTTTGTGAAGAATTCAATATCGATATTACAACTATTGCTTTAAGTGGTGGCGAAGATTATGAATTGCTTTTTACCATAAAAATGGACGATTATGATAAAATTAAAGCAAATCCAAACTTTACTGTAATTGGCCATATGACTGAAGAAAAAGAAGGTATGCATTTAATTACTAGAGCTAATACTAAAATACCCTTAAAAGCGCGTGGTTGGAACGCTATGAAAGAAGAAAATTAGTGATTAGTGATTAGTGATTAGTGAAAAATCCCGATACTCAATTGATTTTCGGGATTTTTTTATAATTTTTTTTAATTCTGAAATTACATTTTCATTAACCAATTACGCATTGAAACTTCATTATTAATGATAGTTCTTAAGTCTGAAATTGCAACTCTATCTTGCTTCATAGAATCTCTATGGCGAATTGTAACTGTTTTATCTTCTAATGTTTGATGGTCAACCGTAATACAAAATGGTGTTCCAAGTGCATCTTGTCTTCTGTAACGGCGACCTACTGCATCTTTTTCATCATACGCTACATTGAAATCCCATTTTAATTCTTCGATAATTTCTCTTGCAACTTCTGGCAAGCCATCTTTCTTTACTAATGGAAGAATTGCTGCTTTTGTTGGTGCTAAAACTGAAGGCAAACGAAGAACCGTTCTTGTAGAACCGTCTTCTAAAGTTTCTTCTTGCAAAGCTTTTGAAAAAACCGACAAGAACATTCTATCTAAACCTACAGAAGTTTCTACAACATAAGGAACATAACTAGAATTAGTTTCGTTATCAAAGAACTGTAATTTTTTACCTGAAAATTGTTCGTGTGCTTTTAAATCAAAATCTGTTCTTGAGTGAATTCCTTCTAATTCTTTAAATCCGAATGGGAAATTAAATTCAATATCTGCAGCAGCATTTGCATAATGTGCTAATTTTTCGTGGTCATGAAAACGATAATTTTCTTTTCCTAAGCCTAAAGATAAATGCCATTTTAAACGTGTTTCTTTCCAGTATTCATAATACTTCATTTCTTCACCTGGCTTCACAAAAAACTGCATTTCCATTTGTTCAAACTCACGCATTCTAAAGATAAACTGTCTTGCTACAATTTCATTTCTAAATGCTTTTCCTGTTTGAGCAATTCCAAAAGGAATTTTCATTCTTCCTGTTTTTTGCACATTTAAGAAGTTTACAAAAATACCTTGAGCTGTTTCTGGACGTAAATATAAATCCATTGCAGTATCTGCAGAAGCACCAATTTTAGTTGCAGACATTAGGTTAAACTGACGAACTTCTGTCCAGTTTTTTGAACCCGAATCAGGACAAGCAATTTCTAGTTCTTCTATTAAAGATTTTACATCGGCTAAATCTTCTTTTTCAAGAGAACGAGCCAATCTTTGTAAAATTTCATTTTTCTTTGCCAAATATTCTACAACTCTTCCGTTTGTAGTAATAAATTCTTCTTCATTAAAAGCTTCGCCAAAACGAACTCTTGCTTTTTCAATTTCTTTTTGTGCCTTAATGTTTAATTTTTCAGCATAGTCTTCAATTAAAACATCAGCACGGTATCTTTTTTTAGAATCTTTATTATCAATTAAAGGGTCAGAAAACGCATCAACGTGACCAGAAGCTTTCCATGTTGTAGGGTGCATAAATATTGAAGAATCTAGTCCTACGATATTTTCGTGCATTTGAACCATTGATTTCCACCAATATTCACGTATGTTTTTCTTTAACTCAACTCCGTTTTGTGCATAATCATAAACTGCACTTAAACCATCGTAAATTTCGCTTGAGGGAAATATATATCCATACTCTTTTGCATGCGAAACTACATTTTTAAATAAATCATCTTGTTTTGCCATACTGCAAAAGTAAATAGTAGAAATGAAATAAAGAAATGAAATAGATAATTAAATTAATCTTAATTATGATTAAAAATTGCAGTACCTATTTTTGAGAACTCGTTATACACGTTAATTATATAATCTCCTTTTATTGTCTTGTTCTTTTCAAGATCAACATAAGTGCAAATATCAACATCTTTTTGATTATATGATGCGTCTACTTTAGCACTATAGATTAATTTTATATCTTTTAATTCTATAAAAGTACTCTCTGAAGATATAATTTGGTTTTTTGGATTCACAACTTGTATATAAAACTGTTTGTCGCCTTTTTTAACAAATTCGTTACCTTCTATAGTAAAACAAACTCTAATTTGCTGTATTTTAGACGCTCTAGATTTTGAATACATATCCGATAAAATCTTAACTCCCCTTGCGTTAATATTTATAGCCGAAAGCTTATCTGCCTTAATTTTAACATCAGATAATTTTAAAGACTCTAATTGACGGAGGCTTTTCTTATCAGAATTAACTTTATTTGTTAGTTCTGTTATTTTTTTATTATCCTGCACAATTGAAGATTTCAGCATTTTTATTTCAGCATTTAAATCTTTTTGATTAGAGTTAATAAAATTTTTATCTTTTCCAGTATTCGGAATAAGATCAATATTTGAATTTATGATCTTAATGTCTGACTTGAAAGAAGAGTTTAAAGAATCGTATTTTTTTAAAATCACATCAAATTGATTTTGTTGTAATTTATTATCAACCGTTACTTTTTCTTTAAATATTTTTAAATCTGTCTTAACTTTGTGAAAATTAAATAATGTAAATAGAAAAAGCCCTCCAAAAACTAGAGCGCTTAATTTCACTGTATTATTATTTATTTTCATTATGTTAAAATTATACTATAAATAAAAGTTAAATTTACATATTAATTGTCTTTTTCTCGATAAAATGCTTAAAAATCTGTTAAAACTAATATTTCCGAAGTTATGTAACGGTTGTGATGAACTTTTGTTGCTAAACGAAAATGTTATTTGTTCAAATTGTAGACATAGTTTACCACTGACAAACCATCATTTAATTTTAAACAATGATACAACAAAAAAATTCTATGGCATAATTGATATCGAATTTAGTGCTTCTATGTTGTATTTTCACAAAGACGGAATTGTCCAAAAACTTATTCATAACTTAAAATATAAAGGCCAGAAAAATATTGGTACTTTTTTAGGAGAATGGTATGCAAATGACCTTAAAAACAACCCAATTATAAGTACCGTTACTCATATAATCCCGGTACCATTACATAAAAAAAGACTAAAAGAAAGAGGCTACAATCAAGTGGATGAATTTTGTGAAGCATTGTCAAAGGAATTAGACATTCCTTTTAATAAATCTTTATTACAAAGAAAAAAATATAGCGCTACTCAAACTAAAAAAAACAAAACAGAAAGACAGTTTGACAACAACAACATCTTTGATGTTACTTTTACAAAAAAAGATGAAAACAAACATTATTTATTAATAGACGATGTTATCACAACTGGAGCAACTTTAGAATTATGTGCAAAAACCTTGCTGAAAATACCAAATACCAAAATAAGTATTGTAACAATCGCTTTTACACAATCATAAAAAAATATAAAAAATTATGTTTACTTTAATTATAGTTGTTATTTTGCCTTAGTTATAATTATTCCTATGAAGAAGATTTATTTTACTATACTTTTTTTAGTTTTTTGTTCCATTTTTACTTTTACAGGTTGTGCTAAAAGAGGCACAATAACTGGTGGATTAAAAGACACTATTGCTCCTAAAATAATTAACAGTAATCCTGAAAATTTTAAGACAAACTTCAATGGAAAAGAGATAAAAATAAACTTTAACGAGCTTATAAAAGTAAAAGATATTAATAAACAGTTGGTAATTTCTCCACCTATGAAGAAAGCGCCTATAATTATTCCGCAAGGAAGTGCGAGTAAATTTATTTCTATTAAAATCTTAGACTCACTTCAAGAAAACACTACTTATAGTTTTAATTTTGGACAAAGTATTACGGATAACAATGAAGGGAATCCTTACTCTCAATTTAAATATGTTTTCTCAACTGGTAGTTATATTGATTCACTTTCTATAATTGGTAAAATTAAAGATGCTTATAATCAAAAAGCGGATAACTTTGTTTCATTACAGTTATATAATGCTGAAACATTTACAGACTCTACTGTTTTTAAGGAAGCGCCTATTTATGTTACAAACACATTAGATAGTTTAAAGTTTTTTGCGTTAGAAAACTTAAAAGCCGGAAAATATCATTTAGTAGCTTTAAAAGATGTAAACAATAATTATAAGTATGACCCAAAATCTGATAAAATAGGGTTTTTGAAAGGCGCTATTTCTATTCCAAACGATACAATATTTGAGTTAGAATTGTTTAAAGAAGTCATTCCTTTTAAAGCTAGCAAACCATCGCAAGAGTCTAATAACAAGTTTTTTATTCCTATAGTAGGAAATACTAAAGAAACAAAAATAACTGCGAAAAATGGAGATACTAACATCCCTATAGTAATTACAAAATACCCAGAAAAAAACAAAGATTCTCTTCAAATATTTACACCACTTACAACATTAGATTCTTTAGTCTTTACTATTGAAAACGGAAAATATTCAAAGAGTTATACTTCCAAAATAAAACAATTAAAGACTACTGACACATTAAACATTAATCCTGTTCAAAAAAACATTCTCTCTTTTAGAGAAAACTTTAAACTACAAGCATCAACACCTATTACAGAAATAAATAATTCAAAAATAACTTTATTAAACAAAGACTCTTTAACTGTAAACTTCACAACTACATACAATGAATTTGAACAAAATATTGTTTTTAATTTTAAGAAAGAAGAAGAGCAAAAATACTCCTTACAATTATTACCTGGAGCAATTAAAGATTTTTACACAACAGAAAACGACACATTAAATTATTCTTTTGCCACAAAATCTTTAGCAGATTATGGAAACCTAACCGTTATACTTAAAAATGTTGTTAGATATCCAATAATTTTAGAATTAATAAATACTAAAGGAGATATGATTGCATCTTCAATAATGAACAATGATTCTCCAGTTTTATTTGATGCAATTGAGCCAAATATTTATTCTTTACGCGTTATTTATGACGATAACAAAAATGGCATTTGGGATACAGGAAATTATTTAGAAAAAACACAAGCAGAACAAGTTCAATACTATCCTAAAACAATTGATGTAAGGGCAAATTGGGATGTAGAACAAGAATATATTTTAGAAAACTAATTTACATTTCTATTTCGAAAGTATCTTTATCGTTTAAAAAATTAAGTTTTTTTCTTGTTTGAAGCATTTTTTCTTTATCTAAAGAAGTGATAAAAACGCCATCATTTTCATTTGCTTCCACAATTGAATGACCAAGTTCGTCTAACACAATTGAATGACCCACATATTCGTGTTTGTTTTCATCTAAACCAATTCGGTTAACGCCAACAACAAAACTCATGTTTTCTATCGCTCTAGCCTTTAATAACGCATCCCAAGCTTGAATTCTTGGCTTTGGCCAGTTGGCAACATAAATAAGCAAATCGTATTCCTCAATATTTCTACTAAAAACAGGAAAACGCAAGTCGTAACAAATTTGCGGACAAATTTTCCAACCTTTATATTCAATAATTACTTTTTCAGTTCCTTGTGTGTATTGCTCATGTTCTCCAGCTAATGAAAACAAATGCCTTTTATTGTAAGTATCTATTTTTCCGTTTGGAAGTACAAATACAAATCGGTTATAGAAATTTTCGTTTTCTACAATAATAATACTTCCACAAATTGCCGATTGTTTTGTTTTAGCAACTTCTTGCATCCAGCTTACGGTTTCACCATTCATTGTTTCCGCCAAATCATTTGGAAACATAGTAAAACCCGTAGAAAACATTTCGGGTAACACAATTAAATCAACATGTTGCGTAATTGCATTAATTTTTTGTTCAAATTGTACTCTATTTGCTTTTGGGTTTTCCCAAATTAAATTAGTTTGAATAATTGCTATTTCCATACTATAAAAATAAAAAACGCCCTGCATATACAGGACGTTTTTAGTAACTATTTATTTCAAAACTTTTAAATACTAGCTTTTAAATACTCTCTATTCATACGAGCAATATTCTCTAAAGAAATTCCTTTAGGACACTCTACTTCACAAGCTCCTGTATTAGTACAGTTTCCAAATCCTTCTTCATCCATTTGATTTACCATGTTCATAACACGATCTGCAGCTTCAATTTTACCTTGTGGTAACAAAGCAAACTGAGAAACTTTTGCAGCAACAAATAACATTGCAGATGAGTTTTTACAAGTTGCTACACAAGCACCACAACCAATACAAGTTGCTGCATCGAAAGCATCGTCAGCATCTTGTTTATTAATTGGAATATTGTTTGCGTCTTGTGTGTTTCCAGAAGTATTTACAGAAATAAAACCTCCTACGTGTTGGATTCTATCAAATGAACTTCTATCTACAACTAAATCTTTAATTACTGGAAAAGCTTTTGCTCTAAATGGCTCAATATAAATAGTATCACCATCTTTAAACATACGCATGTGCAATTGACAAGTTGTTACTCCTCTATCTGGACCATGCGCTTCACCGTTAATATACAAAGAACACATACCGCAAATTCCTTCACGACAATCGTGATCGAAAGCTACAGGTTCTTCACCTTTCATGATTAATCCTTCATTTAATACATCTAACATATCTAAGAAAGACATGTCTTCAGAAATATTATCTAATTTATAATCAACTAATTGTCCTTTATCTTCAGCGTTTTTTTGACGCCATATTTTTAATGTAAGTTTCATACCTTTTTAGTTTGAAAGTCATAAAGTCGAAAGTCGAAAGTTATAGAACTTTTAGACATTAGACATTAGACTAATTTCTATTTATAACTTCTTTGAACCAATTTAACGTTATCGAATTTCAAATCTTCTTTATGTAATACAGCTTCACTAGGTTTTCCTTTGTACTCCCAAGCTGCTACATAAGCAAAATTTTCATCGTCACGCATTGCTTCACCATCTTCTGTTTGGTATTCTTCACGGAAGTGACCACCACAAGATTCTTGACGATGTAATGCATCTTTAGCGAATAATTCACCTAATTCTAAATAATCGGCTACACGAGTCGCTTTTTCTAATTCTTGGTTAAAACTATCTAAAGTTCCAGGAACACGAACATCTTTAAAGAATTCTTCTCTTAACGCTGCTATTTCAACAATTGCTTCGTTAAGTCCTTCTGCATTACGTGCCATACCTACTTTATCCCACATGATTTTTCCTAATTTCTTATGGAAATAATCTACAGAATGCGTACCGTTATTATTGATGAATCTCTCTAACTGGTCTTTAACTGATTTCTCAGCTTCGTCAAATTCTGGAGAATCTGTTGGTATTTTTCCAGTACGAATATCAGCTGATAAATAATCACCAATTGTATATGGCAATACAAAATAACCATCGGCTAAACCTTGCATTAAAGCAGAAGCTCCTAATCTATTTGCACCATGATCTGAGAAGTTAGATTCTCCAATAGAGAAACAACCAGGAATTGTAGTTTGTAAATTATAATCAACCCATGTTCCGCCCATTGTATAATGTACCGCTGGATAAATCATCATTGGCGTTCCATAAGGATTCTCATCTACAATTTTCTCATACATTTGAAATAAGTTACCGTATTTATTAGCAACTACTTCTGTACCTAATTTTGTAATTAAAGCAGCATCATTTTCATCTAAATGTTTGATTTTAACTTGCTCTTTACCGTAACGTTGAATTGCAGAAGCAAAGTCTAAATAAACTGCTTCTCCAGTTTTATTAACTCCAAAACCAGCATCACATCTTTCTTTAGCAGCACGCGATGCAACATCACGAGGAACTAAATTACCAAATGAAGGATAACGACGCTCTAAATAATAATCTCTATCTGCTTCCGCTAATTGTGTAGGCTTTAATTTCCCTTCACGAATAGCTTGTGCATCTTCTAATTTTGCAGGAACCCAAATACGTCCATCATTACGTAATGATTCAGACATTAACGTTAATTTAGACTGATGATCTCCAGAAACTGGAATACATGTTGGGTGAATTTGTGTATAACAAGGGTTTGCGAAAAACGCTCCTTTTTTATGAATTTTCCAAGCTGCTGTTGCATTACTTCCCATTGCATTTGTAGACAAGAAGAAAACATTTCCATAACCACCAGAAGCAATTACTACAGCGTGAGCTGAATGTCTTTCAATTTCTCCAGTAACTAAGTTACGAGCAATAATTCCACGAGCTTTTCCGTCCACTTTCACGATATCTAACATTTCGTGACGGTTGTACATTTTTATTTTACCACGACCTATTTGACGGTTCATTGCCGAATAAGCTCCTAATAATAATTGTTGTCCTGTTTGCCCTTTAGCGTAAAAAGTTCTTGAAACTAATACTCCACCAAAAGAGCGATTGTCTAATAATCCGCCATAATCACGTGCAAAAGGAACACCTTGTGCCACACATTGGTCAATAATATTAGCCGAAACTTCCGCTAAACGATGAACGTTTGCTTCACGCGAACGATAATCTCCTCCTTTTACAGTGTCATAAAACAATCTAAAAGTTGAATCACCATCTCCTTGGTAATTTTTTGCTGCATTGATACCTCCTTGTGCCGCAATAGAGTGCGCACGACGTGGAGAATCTTGGAAACAAAATGCTTTTACGTTATAACCTAATTCTGCAAGAGTTGCAGCTGCAGAACCACCTGCTAAACCTGTACCAACAACGATAATATCAATATTACGTTTGTTAGCAGGATTCACTAAGTTGATGTGGTTTTTATAATCTGTCCATTTATCTGAAATTGGACCGTTTGGTATTTTAGAATCTAAAGCCATAATCTGTTCGGATAAATATTATTTACTAAAGTGAATATATAATGGAATAATTGCAAAAAGTAATGGTACTATAATTGCAAAAGCATTCCCTAAAAATTTAATTGTTGCATTGTATTTAGGGCTATTTAATCCTAAAGATTGAAAAGCACTGCTAAATCCATGTAATAAATGGAAACCTAAAACGATCATTGCTAAAACATAAGCTAAAGTTGCAATTAAACCAGTCTTGGCATCTTTAAAAAATGCAAAAGTAATTTTATGAAGATCTTTGTAAAGGTCTGCCATTTTTATATCTACTTGAGCATTATAAATTTCTGTTCTGTTTTTAATTACAAGTTGTTTTGGCATTGCACCTTCTTCTATCTTTTCAGTTTCTAGCTGAACTTGGTCAACTGGAAAATATTGTCCTGCAGAAGTTCCTACGTAAAAATCTTGTGAGATTCCAGGTTGCACTTCTATAGACTTAGTCATTAAAGGCATGTTTTTATCAAAATGCATTTTTGCCCAGAAATTAACCATGTGCATGACAATGAAAACCAAAATTAACGTTCCTAAAACAGCCATGTTGCGAGATGCAAATTTACTATTTGCTGCAGCATTGTTTTTAGCATAACCTATTGGTCTAGCTTTTTTGTTTTGAATAGTTAATAGAATTCCATCAATTGCATGGAATAAAATAGAAATGTAAGTTAGGTAAGAAAGTAATTTTACTGCTGGATTAGTTGTCATGAATAAAGCATATTCATTAAATTGTAACGGTGTTCCAAATATTAATTGAAGGTTACCCGCTAAATGTCCAACTAAAAACACGCATAAGAATAAACCTGTAAGAGCCATCCAGTATTTTTTACCAATAGACGACTTCAAAAGTGCTGATTTTGCCATAATTTTTATTTGATTGTACTAATTTTATTTAAAACCAAACAAAAATACAGCATATTAGCTTCAACTACAACCTTTGCTCGCTAATTTATAATGAATTTAAAAAACGTTTAACACTAATTGAGAATCAGTGTTTTAAAAATGGAATTATTTTAGAAATGATGGGATTAATCCTCTAAGGCCCATATCTACAACATTTTCACCTATTGAAGGTTCGTATTTTCCGTCTTGTGTAACTTCTTGCCATTCAAAACTATTATTGTTAGATAAGGACAGTGTAACGTAAATATTTTTAGTTTCATTGCTGTTAATTATCAAATTAGTTTGGAATTTACCTGTTACAACACACGATCCTGCCGGAATAGGCGAGGTGTTTGCAATTGGATTAGGGACAGTAGTAGAGCCTTCTGGAGCTTGTCCGGAAGTTGCATATGGAACTCCGTTTAATGCAAATGCCCAATATCCTTGGAGTCTATTTCCGTTTACTGGAAATGCATTATTTCCAATATAATGTGTAGTTAAATAAGTATTGTATCCAACAAAGCTTTCTAATGTTCCTGTGTAATCAACCGAATTATTTCTTACAGCAATATTATAATTTTGATACGATAATGAAACTCTAACATATTCATAATTCCCTTGTGGCACTTGACTTATTGGAATAGACAAAAACACTTCATTTTCCCCAACAATTTTTGCTTGACTAAAGTCTATTGCTTTAGCTCCTCCATTCATAGTTTCACTCGCTTTATACAAAACCGCACCATCTCCCAAAGCTGTAAAAGCACTTGGGGCCAACTCAAAATAATGTGCACTTATAGAGTTAAAAACTGGCGACTGCGCAGCATTCCCAGTTGCAACACTTGATGGTTCACCAAAATTATCTAATCTTACTTGTGCAGGATCAAATTTAAAATTAATAATTAATTGCGGTTCTTCTGTACGAACGTCATCTTTATCTGTACAAGAAAAACAAACAATTATTGTGGCAAACAACACTATTATAAGCTTAAACCTCATATTTTGTAATTTTACATTAAAACAATCAAAAACCATGCTATAATTTATAACGAATTTAACATTTATTTATTGTTTTGGATCTTCAATAATTAATTTTGATTCAAATTTCGCTTTATTTACCTCCATTTCAATTAAATAAATACCTTTATTTAAATAATATTTATTGTTTTTAGCTTTGGATATTTCTTCTTTTTTTAAATATTTTTCATCCGCGGATAAATCGTATTCAACAAAATTTAATCCTTTAACCAAAGAAACCTTTTTTGTAAACATTAATTTTTTCTTATCGTTTTTAATCTTTAAAACTACCTCTTTTTCAGAGTTTGAATAAACAGAAATAATTGATTTAGGCTCAAACGCATCTGACCAAGAACTCCAAGAATTACCCCAACGATCTGATTTTTTAATTTTATCTATATTAAAAATATGGATTTCTTTTGCTAAAATTTTCGCATCTAAAACCTGAATTCTATCTAAACTTACTTTATAAATGGAACGACCATGCGTTGCAACAACTAATTCTTTTGTTTTAGATTGGATAACCAAATCATGTACTGCTACATTTGGCATTTCGGCAGAAAAATCTTGCCAAGTTGCACCATTATCTATTGAAATAAATAAACCGTTATCTGTACCAACATATAAAATATTTGCGTTTACGCTGTCTTCTACAATTACGTTAACAGAATTAATTAATCCTTCTGCAATTTTTTCCCAAGTTGCACCATAGTCGTTTGAAACAAAAACGTACGATTTAAAATCATCGTTACGATAACCATTTAAAGTAGCATAAACTCTTCCTTTTTTATGTAACGAAGCTACAATTCTAGAAACCCATAAATCTTGAGGTAAATTATCTGAAATTTTAGACCAGGTCGCACCGCCGTCTTTGGAAACATGTATTAATCCATCGTCTGACCCAACATACAATAAGCCAAATTGGAAATTATTTTCTGCTATTGTTGTAATTGTCCCAAACGCAACATTCCCTTCTACTTTACCACTTGTTACATCTTCTGAAATTTTTTCCCATGTTTCACCTTGATTCATTGATCGATGCAAAAATTGCGATCCCATGTATAAAATGTCTTGGTTATGTGAAGACAATAAAATTGGTGTTTGCCAATTAAAACGAAATGCTTCTTCATCCTTTTTTGCTTTTGGCGTAATAAAATCTCTTTTATCGGTTTTTCGATTAATTCTATAGTAATTTCCAAACTGATAACCTGTGTAAACAATATTTGCATCGCGATTATCAATTTGAACTTGCATTCCATCGCCGCCCATTAAAAATTCATATGGGTATTTTCCGTCTTGTTGCCAATCTAAAGAATGTTCATAATTACTTGAACCAACCCAAACACCATTATCTTGTAAACCACCATAAATATTATACGGTTTTGCATTATCTACATTTACCGTGTAAAATTGCCCAACAGCTTGATTATTGCATTTTATCCAATGTGCTCCATTATCGTAAGTAATATTTACGCCACCATCATTTCCGTTAATAATATGATTTGGATTTTTCGGATTTATCCACGTTACATGATGATCTGCATGCACATTTTCTTTACTGATAGACTTAAATGTTTTTCCGCCATCTTCTGAAAAAATCAACGGAACTCCACCAAGATAAATTCTATCCTCCTCTTTTAAATCAACAGCAATGTTTCCAAAATAATAACCATAACTATAATACAAATCATCAATATAATTTTCATGTGTTTTTTTCCACGAAACTCCTCCATCTATAGATTTATACAACTCGCAACCTATAACTTCTGTTTCAAAAAGAGCTGCATTGGCATCTTTTGGTTTTTCCATTTTAGAGTTAGGACGTTTATTTTGATTATCTACAACTGCATAAACGACATTATTATTCACAGCAAAAAGTCCGATTCTACCAACACCTTCATCTGCAGGAAAACCGCTTGCAGAAGTTGAAACTAAATTCCAAGTTACTCCAGCATCTAAACTTTTATAAATTCCTGAACCTTTTCCATTTCCTTTAAAATCCCACGCCTTTCTGTCTTTTTGCCAAGCCGCAGCATATTGAATATTGAAATTATTAGGATCAACTACAACATCAATAATTCCTGTTTCGTCATTTACAAAAAGCGTTTGTTTCCAAGTTTTCCCACCATCTAACGTTTTATAAATTCCTCTTTCTTTATTTTTAGTGTATAAATGACCAACTACTCCAACCGTAATTTCATTGTTATTCTTTGGATTCACCAAAATTCTACTGATGTGGTGACTTTCTGGCAAACCTAAATTTTCCCAAGTTTTTCCTTTATCTGAAGATTTCAAAATTCCAATTCCTGAATAAGAAGAACGAGAAGCGTTGACTTCACCGGTTCCTAACCAAATAGTTCCCGATTTCCAATCAACAGTTACTGAACCACAATTTAATGTTGACGCAGCATCCATAACTGGTGTAAAACTATTTCCGTTATTATTGGTATACCAAAGTCCGCCAGAAGCATAAGCTGCATAAAATTCGGTTTGGTTTTCAGGATTTACTGCTAAATCAACAATTCGACCACTCATGATAGTTGGACCAATGCTTTGAAATTTCACTTCCTTAAATAAATTGGTTTGAGCAAATGACAAACTTGAAACAAACAGTAATAAGAATAGAATTCTCTTCATTTTTTTTTAAATTTGACCTAAAAGTAAGTATTATTTTAAATAAAAATAAAAATATTGAATCGTTTTAATGAGATTTGAATATAATCTTTAAATTTGAATTGAAATATCACCCTTATGAATTCTACTCAATTTTATTCTTATTTAAAAACATTCCTTCTTGATGAAAAAATACATGATGAAATCAACACAATCGTAGAATCTTTTAGTTTTATTCAAAAAAAAAAGAATTCCTATTTTGTTGAAGAAGGCAACATATGTAATTATTTTTGTTTTGTGGAAAGTGGAGTTTTACAACATTCTATTACTGTTTCTGGTGAAGAAAAAACTTCCTATTTAGCCTTGAAAAACTCTGTCACTTCATCTTTAAATAGCTTTTTGAATAAAGTTCCGTCCAGAAAAAGCATAAAAGCTTTAAGTAATTGTGATTTATGGATTGTTGATTTAGAAACTTTTCAAAATTTAATAAAGAACAACAAAGCCTTTCATCAATTTTATTTTAATTTAATTGAAAAACAAATTTGTTTAATTGATGATTATCGCATTGATTTACTAACACTTACCCCTGAAGAACGTTATAAAAAATTATTAGTAAACGAACCCATATTATTGCAAGAAGTCCCTTTGCATTATTTGGCTTCTTTTTTAGGAATTTCTACAAGGCATATGAGTAGAATTCGTAAGAATGTGAAATAGATTAAAAAATTTGAAGATTAAAAGATTGAAAAATTGTCACTTGGAAATAAAAATACGCCATTTGGCTAGTTATTATTTTAATTCTTTCTATAAATTTACATCAATATTTAAAATCAATATAATTATTCAATTATTCAATTATTCAATTCTTGAATTTTTTAATCTTTTAATTTAAAAACATGAAATACCATCAAATAGACAAAGACTTATTTATTAAGAATAGAAAAAAGTTTGTTTCTCAAATGAAACCAAACGGAATTGCTGTTTTTAATTCAAATGATATATACCCAGTTTCTGCAGATTCAACATTACCATTTGCTCAACACAGAGATATTTTTTATCTAAGTGGCGTAGACCAAGAAGAAAGTATTTTAGTGCTTTTTCCTGATGCGCCTTATGAAAATTTGCGTGAAATTTTATTTTTAAAAGAAACGAATGACCATATTGCAGTTTGGGAAGGCGAGAAACTGACTAAAGAACGCGCTTTTGAAGTTTCGGGAGTTAAAAATGTAATTTGGTTACAAGATTTTGATAAAACATTGAAAGAATTAATGTCGTATGCCGACACAATGTACATCAATACAAATGAACATTACAGAGCAACTATTGAAACAGAAACACGTGAAGCTCGTTTTATAAAAAAATGGAAAAACGATTATCCTGCACATAAAGTTGAAAAATCGAATCCTATTTTACAACGCATTCGTTCGGTTAAAGAAAGTGAAGAAATTGATTTAATTCAAAAAGCATGTGATATTACTGAAAAAGGATTCAGAAGAATTTTACAATTCGTGAAACCAAACGTAATGGAATATGAAATTGAAGCTGAATTTGCACATGAATTTTTAAGAAATCGCTCGAAAGGATTTGCTTACACACCAATTATTGCATCTGGAAACAATGCAAACGTTTTACATTACATTGAGAACAACCAACAATGTAATGCTGGCGATTTAATTTTATTGGATGTTGGTGCAGAATACGCTAATTTTTCTAGTGACATGAGTAGAACAATTCCTGTTTCAGGGAAATTTACCGAAAGACAAGCTGCGGTTTACAATGCAGTTTTACGCGTAAAAAACGAAGCTACAAAATTATTAGTTCCAGGAACACTTTGGAAAGAATACCATGTAGAAGTTGGGAATTTAATGACTTCTGAGTTATTAGGTTTAGGTTTATTAGACAAAGCGGATGTTCAAAACGAAAATAAAGATTGGCCAGCGTATAAAAAATATTTCATGCATGGAACTTCTCACCACATGGGATTAGACACGCACGATTATGGTTTATTGTTTGAACCAATGCAAGCCAATATGGTATTTACTGTTGAACCTGGAATTTACATTCCAAAAGAAGGTTTTGGAATTCGTTTAGAAGATGATGTTGTTATTCAAGCCAATGGAGAACCGTTTAACTTAATGCGTAACATTCCTATTGAAATTGAAGAAATAGAATCGATAATGAATTCGTAACTTTTGTTTAAAAGTTTATAAGTTATAAGTTTATAAGAAACGGTTTGCAGAAATGTAGACCGTTTTTTTTGTTCATCATATAAATTAATTGGAAGAATATAAATTAGGAAGACAATTAATGTTAAAATTTTTCTTAAATTTATTATCTAATGAGTTAATTACAAGCCATGAAGAAAATTTACACCCTAATTTTTGCTTTTTTTATTTCAATTTCATTTGCACAAGTTAGCCCAACTTTAGGAGTTGGATTAGAAACATTAACCATGAATAAAGGCACTATTGATGTACAAGTGCTTACAGAAATTATCATGGAAAAACAACGTGAACTAAAACAAGAAGCTCTGAAACGTTTTATGTTTAAAATGTTTCCTGAAACTAATTATACTACCAAATTTTATGTGCAAAATTGTTTAAATATTCTTTTAAACGAAAAAAACCCACAAGTAATAGAAAAAGAAATATTAGAATTAACTACTAATTATGCTTTGGCTTTAGGTGTAACGCAGGCTTTAATTAAATCTGAAAATGATATATTTAAAGATTTGAATAATGAATATTTGAAACTTAAAGATACTTTAGATTTTGATTTAGAAATTGAAAAATTAAAAAAATTAAAAATCCGCGATGAGAAAAGAGCTGAGTTAAAGATTAAAATTAATAAATACACTAATGAATTAAACAACTTATTAGCTAAAAATAAAGATATAATCCATCAAGAAACTGAAATAGAACTTTCCCAAGACCTTGAGGAAAAAAAAAGAAGAAGAGAAAGTTTAAGCAAAGATCTTTTATCTGTTTCAAAAGAAATTAAAGATATAAAATTCTGTAAAGTAAAAAAGAAATTAAAGAAATTAAAGAAATATAAAAGTAAATTGTCAAAAATTGAATTCAGAAACAGATTATATGCTAAGGAAGTTAAAAAAAACGACTCCATTAAAGTCCCTTTTGGAATATTACTAGATGTTGTTAGTTTATCATTATCAGAAAATGAAAATGTAACCAAAAAAGGTTTTTTTAAAAATAAAATAGATTATCGAAAAGATAATTTTTATAATGATATATCTTATAAAACAGAGTTAGACAGTCTTAACAATAAAATTAAGAATAAAATAAACCCATACATTGAACATTATGATGTTATAAAAGAATTTTTGGTAAATTCTAAAGGTAAAAAATCTCCAGACATTATTAAAGAGTTAACATTGTTAAGTGCTAATTCTTTTAATTTTGATGAATTAAAAATTGAAAATATTGAAAATGTTATGATAAAAAAAGAAGTTTTATATTTATCAAAATGTTTATCAATGAAAGAAACCATTGAATCTATAAAAATCAATAAAGTAAAATTTTTTTTAGATAAAAATAATATAAAAAAAGACATTAACAAGGCTACCATTGTTATTAATTCAATAGTAGAAAATTATAACAATCAATATGATAATTACAACAAAGTAATTTCTGAAGACAGTGTGTATAAAAAAATGATTAAAATTTCCTCTGTTAATGTTCATGAAATAAAAAAAGAAATAAAAAAAGAAATTGATAGTATAAATTTTAAGATTGAAATAGAAAAAGACAGTTTAATCTTAAAGAAAGAAATAAAGAAATTAAATTTATTAATAAAAAACACCAATCTTGATAATTTTATTAGTTTAGAAAGTTTAAACGATGAATTGAAATCAAAAAATGGCACCTTAAAAAATGATGATTTAAAGAGTAAAATAGCTCATATTGATACCTTAAAAAAAACATATATAAAAAAAATAGATTCAATTTTTAAATATACTGAAAAACTAGTCGATTTAAGTAATGATACAATTTTATATAATAATTTAAAAAAATTAATTGTTACAAAAAAAGAAGATATTACTAAATCAGCAAGTTTTTATAATAATTATCTTAATGAAATGCTGAAAACTATTGAAACAAATACTATAGATAAATCTACAGTTTTAGATACTATTTCCAAAACTAAGATTTCTAAATTCGTTTCCAACTTACATTCAAAAATTAGTTTTTTAATTAATAATTCTGATATAAGTTTAAATGATATAAATTATTTAGAAAAAGAAGTTGTTAAAAATTTAATCGAAATAAAATATAGAGATTATAATGTTGAAAATAAAAAAATATACGATACAATTTTAAATCAAACAAAACTATTAATTCCATTGCTAAAAATTCAATTATTATCAAAAATAGATAATGAAATAATTTACAAACCAGAACTTGCCTCACTTTTCGAATTCATTTCAAACCTTGACAATCTTGATAAAGCCCAAACCTATGAAAGCATCATTAATCTTTTAAGAGAATATAGTCAAAGCGTAGAAAATGAATTAGCTGACGGAAAATTTAAAGACAGTTATAAAATTTTTATCAACGGAATGAAAAAATATACCTTAATTAATCCAGTTGCAGAAAAACAATATGTAGAAATTGATATTGTGTCTTTTATTAATGATTTGCAACAATTTTATAATAGAAATAATCCTTCTCGTTTTTCGCTTTATCTAACTTTAGGTTTAAATCAAAACTTCTTTTTTAGCGATTTTAATTTTCCAGAACCAAATACAGAAACTATTAAGAATATTAGTTTCGCTTCTGAAAAAATTGGAATTAAATGGAAATTCCATGATTTAAAAAAATTTAGTGGATATGAGAATGTAATTAAAGATGATATTTATCTAAATAAAAGAGCGCCGTTTGTAAATGAACTTTATGGAATTATTTATGGCTCAGGTTTATTGTATTCATTAGCAAATACTTCAACTAATGAAAACTTTGATTTTCCTCACGTAGGTTTAGGTGTTGGTTTACGCTTTTATAATTCTCTAGATTTAAATCTTACATTAGGTTTCCCTTTTGTAAAAGGAAGTAATTTTGGAGATAATGCCTTTTGGGGAATTGGTTTAGATATACCTTTAGGAGAATATTTAGAAAGATTAGGGAATAAAAACTAAATTTGTAGTAAACAAATTTCTCTTGAAACAAACCCTTTACAAAAACACCAAAATAGCCTATTCCGATACTGGAAAAGGAACTGCAATTGTGCTTTTGCACGGTTTTTTAGAAAATTCGACTATGTGGCATGCGCATGTACCTGAATTGGCTAAAAAAAATCGTGTTATTTGTATCGATTTATTGGGTCATGGTGCAACGGATTGTTTGGGCTATGTGCATACTATGGAAGATATGGCCGATGCGGTTCATCATGTTTTACACGAATTAAAATTACGAAAAGTGGTTTTAATTGGGCATTCAATGGGCGGTTATGTTGCTTTGGCTTTCGCCGAATTATATCCAGACATGATGAAAGGTTTGGTTTTATTAAACTCAACTTCAAAAGCAGATAGCGACGAACGAAAACTGAATAGAGATAGAGCTATTTTAGCAATTAAGAAAAGTTACATTGCAGCGATACGAATGGCAATTGCTAATTTATTTAGTGAAGATAATAGAGAACGACTAACAGAAGAGATTGAAGTTGTAAAACTGGAGGCTCTAAAAACGCCTTTGCAAGGAATTGTTGCCGCACAAGAAGGCATGAAAGTTCGAAACGACAGAGAAGTTTTATTGCACTTAACTCCTTACTCAAAAATGCTGATTTTAGGCAAAAAAGATCCTGTTTTAAATTACGAAGAAAACAAAGACCAAGTAGAAAATTCAGAAGTAGAGTTGGTCACTTTTAATGACGGACACATGAGCCATATTGAAAACAGAGAAGAACTTACTATAATCTTATTAAACTTCTTAAAGAAAGTTTAACCTTCATATTGTTTAATTTCCACAATAGAAGATGGAAGTGAGAATCCGTTATCTGTAAGAGTTTGCAATGTGTTTTTCATTACTTGAGTTCGAACTCCTAAATGGTAACTTTTTGAAGAACTTTTAAAAGTATCCAACCAAAAAAACACTTTTAGATTAATGGTGCTTGTTGCGAATTCATCAATTACAACCGTTGGTTTTTTTTCACCAAGCAAAACACCTTCTGTTTTGGAAACAGATTCAATAATTACTTCAATAGCTTTAGAAAGATCACTCGAAAAATCTATTCCAAGCATGAATTCATTTCGTAAAAAACCATCAATAGTATAATTAATTAATGGCGATTTTAAAATTTGTGAATTAGGCACAAAAACATCTTTACCGTCTGTAGTTTTAATAATGGTTTCTCTAATTCTTAACTCTTTTACATAACCAATAACATTTTCGGTTTCAATTAAATCATTCTCTTGAAACGGACTTTTGAAAGCTAATAAAATTCCGGCAAGGAAATTTTCGCCAATATCTTTAAAAGCAAAACCTATTATAAAAGTTAAGATTCCGGCTCCAGCCAAAATTTTAGAGGTAATGTTTTGAAAGCCTATTAAATCTAAAAACAAAACAAGGCTGAATATTTTTATAACTCCCGAAATTATTTGGGCAATAAAAAGTCCAGATAAAGTGTTTTTAACTTTCGTTTTTATTTTATTCTGGATAATTTTTTTTCCATAATTAGCAATTGTAAAACCAATAAACAATACAATGAGCCCAGTTAGAAAACCAGGTGCATTTTGTAAAATTGTATCGTAATAAAAATATAGTTTTTCAATTAGCTTATCCATGTGCAATATTTAAATAGTTTCTTTAAACGGAATCTCTTTATCTAAAATTTCTAATACTAAATGTAGCAATTCTATTTTAAACAGCTCAATAGTTTCGGAAGTGATTTCTGTCTCGCTATTTTTCCCTTTACCAAAACCAAAAGGCATAAAACCTTCTTTCATACTTTTAAACGAAATAATTCCTGCTTGAAGGCTTTTCTTTTCAAATAATTCATTGTTTTGAAACATCATAGCATAACAAAGTAGTTGAATTACTTTTTCATTTTTCAAATCAGAAGTTAAACCTTCAAAATCATTAATTTTAAGTGTATTTGGGAACACTTTACCTGTTTTATAATCGATAATTCGAATGGTATTGTTCCGTTCTTCGATTCTGTCTACTTTACCAGCTATTTTTATTGGAAATGGTAATAAATCGTTTTCAAAAACACATTCTAATGGAGCTTCTAAAAATAAAATATTAATTGCATCACCTTCCTTAATTGCCTTTTTTTCGGTCATTAAAAAATTGTAAATATTTCGTTTAGCAACTTCAAATGCCAATAAGTTTTTCCCTTTTTTAATTTCGCCTTCTTTATAAATAATCTTAAACTGTTTTAAGGTTATTTCATCTATTTTAGAAACCATCTCTTCAATATGTTGTTCGGCTAAGTAAATGTTTAAAAACGGCAAATAAAGCTCCTCAAGCGCTTCGTGAATGATTGTTCCTAATGTATTTACCGCAATACTTTCTTCAACTTCCTCTGCTTCGTTAATTCGCAACACTCTTTGGAAATAAAACTGCATTGGATTTCGAATATAACTCGTAAGAGAAGATGGTGAAAACCCTTTTATAGTTCCAATTTCTTTTAAACGGTCTAATACCTTTTGTGTTTTGGTAACTTCCATTACTTCATAAGCTGTTTTTGGTAAAACTGCATTATAGATTTCATGGCTTAAACTGTGTTTTGGTTGTTTTTCAATTTCTAATTGCGTGATAAATCTACTTTTTTCTCCAGCATCAATTCCTTCGTTATCGGTATTATATAGTAAATAGATGTTTTTAGCTCGCAATAATAAATGATAAAAATGATAACTATATATGGCATCTTTCTCTTTATAGGTTGGCAAACCTAATTCTCTTTTTACATCATACGGAATAAAAGAATTTTGTGCTTTGCCCGAAGGAAATTTACCTTCATTAACAGAAGTTATAATTACGTTTTCAAAATCTAAAACTCGACTTTCTAAAACACCCATAATTTGCAATCCAGAAAGAGGTGCGCCTTCAAAAGAAACTTCTGCTAAATCTAATATTTGCTTGTAAATGGTTTGTAAGGTTTCTAAACTATCCATCTTCTTATATACTTCATTATAAGAAATTAATTTATTTAGCACTTTAAAAATAGAATAAACAAAAGCTTTTGAAACCTTCTCTTCTTCCACATCGTTACTCAATGCATCTTTAATTGTGAGTAGAACTGATGTTAACTGATTTAGAACAAAATTACAATCAGACGACCACCTTGAAAACAACAAATCAAAAAAAGGATTAGTTGAATTAGGATATTTCTCGTTATATAAACGAATTAATGTATCATGAGAGAAGAACGTGAAATTGTTATTATGAATGGTGGCTACTAATTCGGAAACTCCTAAATAGGATTCAACTAAAGGGTGATTTAAAACTTCTAATACTTCTTTATAATACAAAGTATAAGCTTTTTCATTTCTACTTAAAGCATTAGTGTGTAGTCTAAATAGTTTAGTTATTAAAATCTGTGCTGGATTATTTTTCCCAGCGTAACCCATTGTAATATTTAAACTTTCAATTGTATTTGGTAATCCGTAAAGAACAGGAATAAGTAAATTTTCATCACCAAGAACCAAAGCCGTTTTGTTAATATTCTCGTTTTTAGCAACTAAGTCTTCAATTATTTTGCCAGCAATTTTAGCTTGTCCAACAGATTTTGGTGTGCCAATTATTTGAATATTTTTTTCATCCTGAAAACAATCTGTTATCCATTCAAAAGATTGACTTGAGTATTCTTTCCATTCCTTTTTAAACTTACGAATAAACAAACCAGCATCATGAAAAGTATCGTTTAAAAATACATTATCAATATCCCAATATACTTTTGCCTGGTTAGTTGCCAATAAATGTTGAATAATTTTTTCTTCAGCCTGGTTTAAAGCATTAAATCCAGCAAAGACAATTGTTTTATTGCCAATTGATTTAGCATATGTGTCAATTTTTTTTACAGCTTCTCGATAGATTAAACCTTGGTAACCACATTTTTTTTCTAAGAGATATTTATAAAATGATTCATAATACAAAGGAAGCTTTTTCCAAAACTCTAAATGATTATCAATAAGTGTAGTAGTTTGTGATGCTTCTAAATCCCATCTTTTTAGTGCTTCTATATCTTTTAAATAAGAAAAAACATGGTTTGGCTCTAAAAGGTAACGGTCAATTTCATTAAAATCTTGCAAAAGTGTCTTTGCCCAATTAGAAAACACATCAAAGGTTTGTTGTTGTTCTTTAGATGTATTTTGTAAATATACTTCATGAAATTCAAACAATACTTCAATAGGATCAATGGCCCTGATTACAGAAATTTCTTGAATAAGATCTTCAATACTAATGATTTGTGGTGCAAAAACAGTAGATGAAATGTTTTTCTTTAGACTTTCCAATAAAAAAACCTTTGCTCTTTTATTTGGTAAAACAATTATCACATCATTAAGGTTATACCCAAAGTCCCTAATTATTTGACCGGCAAGCTTATCTAAAAAACTATCTTCTTTCATTTTATAAAAATAAAAAAACGCCCTGAATTAACAGGGCGTTTTCTATTTATTATTTTGGAAAAAAAATTATTTTACTAATTTCACTTCAACTCTTCTGTTGTTAGCTCTTCCTTTTGAAGTTTTGTTTGAATCAATTGGTTGAGATTCACCAAAACCTGCAGATGTTAATCTAGAAGCATCAATTCCGTTTTCGATTAAGTAACCTTTTACAGCTCCAGCTCTTTCTTCAGATAATGTTTGGTTTAATGCATCAGCACCTTGGCTATCCGTATGTCCTTCAATTATGAACTTAGAAGTTGGATATTCTTTTAATATTGCAGTAATAGCTTCTAAAATTGGCATTGTTTGCGCTTGGAAAGAAGATTTTCCAGAATTAAACAAGATAGTTTTAGCATAGTTGTTTAACTTATTGATAGCTTCATCAGAAACTTCAGGACAACCATTGTTTGCAACTGTACCGGCTACTGTAGGACATTGGTCATCTTTATCAACAACACTATCTCCATCTGTATCAGGCCAAGGACATCCAGCGTTAGCTTTGTCTCCTTTTACTGTAGGACATTTATCATCTTTATCAGCTACTCCATCGCCATCAGCATCTGGACAACCTTTCATTATTTTTGTTCCTTTTTCAGTAGGACAAGCATCTTCATTATCAATGATTCCGTCACCGTCAGTATCAGGACATCCGTTGAATTCTTTTAAACCAGCAACTTCTGGACAAGAATCATCTTTATCAGCAATTCCGTCACCATCAGTATCAGGACAACCCATAAATTCAGCTAAACCTGGAGTTTCAGGACAAGCATCATCTTTGTCATATATTCCATCACCGTCAGTGTCTTTTCCACCAAACTTATAAATAATACCTGCAAAATGTTGCATAGTTGTTGGAACATCAGCATGAGCAACTCTGTTATCATCAAATCCATATTTCAATGAAGATTGTAATTGTAAACCTATTTGCTCAGTAATCCAGAAGTTTATTCCTAAACCACCATTTACAGTTCCAGCAGAAGCATCACCTAAAAATGTGTAACCACCACCTAAATGTAAAGATGGGTCAAACCATTTTGATTTTAATGCGTTTTGGAAACTATATTTAACTACCATATCAGCAGCGTAATAAGATAAATTACCTGGATTAGTTGTTAAATAGCTGTGGTCAGACTTTGTTCCACCAGTATTAGCTGGATTAGGAGAAACCCATTTGTCAATTTTGTTAACGGATCCAATAAATCCGATAGAGAAATTGTTTCCAACACTTCTAGAAATGTTTAAATAAGATACTGAAGGAAAGAAATTCCAATTTTTTTGAACAACACCTAATTGTTCAAATAAAAGGTTATCGTTTCCTAACATACTGATTTTTGTATCTACAGCGTTAGCTCCAAAAGATACAGCCCAAGGATTGTTCGTGTCTTGTGCTTGAGATGTAATTCCCGCAAACATTAAAGCGGCAATAAATAATTTGTTTAGATGTTTCATATTTTATAATTTAATTACAATACGTTATAATTATAGCAAAAGTAGCATTTTTTTTTAATTACAAAAAATTTTGTTAAAAAAAGTACTACTAATTTTTAATTTATATGACATTTAATTTTTTTCCCACTTCAATAAACGCATTTATTGCCTTGTCTAAATGTACTTGAGAATGTGCTGCAGAAAGCTGAACTCTTATTCTTGCCTTATCTTTTGGGACAACCGGAAAAAAGAATCCTATAACATAAATCCCTTTATTTAAAAGCTCTTCAGACATTTTCTGGGCTAGTTTTGCATCATAAAGCATTACTGGTACAATAGCTGAATCCCCATCAATAATATCAAAACCAGCTTTTTTCATTCCTGCTTTAAAATAATTTGTGTTCCATTCTAACTTGTCTCTTAAAGAAGTGTCTTTTTTTAATAATTCGAAAACTTTTAAGGAAGCTCCAACAATTGAAGGCGCCAAAGAGTTTGAAAACAGATACGGACGAGAACGTTGTCGTAAAATTTCAATCACTTCTTTTTTGGCTGTTGTATAACCACCCATTGCTCCTCCTAAAGCTTTACCAAGAGTTCCTGTGATAATATCTACACGGCCCATAACTCCTTTAGCCTCTAATGTTCCTTTACCTGTAGCTCCAATAAATCCAGCAGCATGACATTCATCTACCATTACTAAAGCATCATATTTATCTGCTAAATCGCAAATTTTATCTAAAGGCGCAACTAGTCCGTCCATTGAGAAAACTCCGTCCGTTACAATTAGCTTAAATCTATGTCCTTTTTCAGTTGCAGCAATAAGTTGTGCTTCTAAATCAGCCATGTCATTATTTTGGTAACGATAACGAGCTGCTTTACACAAACGAACACCATCAATAATAGAAGCATGATTTAAACTATCTGAAATAATACAATCCTCTTCTCCAAATAATGGTTCAAAAACACCTCCATTAGCATCAAAAGCAGCAGCGTAAAGAATTGTATCTTCTGTACCGTAAAAATCTGCGATTTCAGCTTCCAATTGTTTATGAATATCTTGTGTTCCACAAATGAAACGCACAGATGACATTCCAAACCCATGAGAATCTAAAGCGTCTTTTGCAGCTTGAACCACTTCCGGATGAGAGGAAAGTCCTAAATAATTGTTAGCACAAAAATTTAAAACCGTTTCGCCAGTAGAAACTTTAATTTCTGCTCCTTGTGGTGTTGTTATAATTCTTTCTTTCTTAAACAGTCCATTTTCTTCAATGCTGTTTAGTTCGTTTTGTAAGTGTTGTTGTATTTTACCGTACATCTTTAAATGTTGATTTGATTATTCTTTATTTTATTTTTTCTTAATTGGATTACAAAAGTACAATTTCTATTTTTTCTCCTATATAAACCAATGCTTTTTTTACAACATTCAAATTCATTTCCTGAAGAGCTAAAGCATATTCGTTTAATTGTTTTTTGTAAATTTCTTTTTTATCACCTGTTTTATAGTCTAATAAATAAGCTTCCTTGTTTATTACAACAACTCTATCTGGTTTAATGTTTCCAAATCCGTTTTTTAAAATCGTTTCTTCATTATAAACAATACCTGAGCCATCAAAGAAATACTCCAATTCTTTATTTGCAACTATTTGTGTGATTTTATCTTGGAAAAAATCTTTTTGAGAAGCTGTTATTAATCCGTCACCAATTGCTTTTAAAATTGCAACGGCAACATCTTCTTTTGAAAAAATGAGAGACATTATTTCGTGTAAAATATTTCCAAACTCAATTGCTTTTTGTTGCTCGGTATTCCACATTAAAGATTCGCGTTGGGCAATTTTTATCACTTTAGCATCTAATCGTTCCGAAACTAATTGAATTATTTTTTGCTCTTCTTGGAATTCATTTTTAGGAGATATTTTTTGAGAACTCCCGAAATCATATGACAATTTCAACTCATCATAAACTCCTTTCCCTTGTAAAAATTCAATAAAATAAGAAGATAAATTATCTGGCAAACCAGTTTTCGTGCGTAAATGATTTGAAATTATATATAATTGCTCTTCCGCTCTGGTTAAAGCAACATATAAAACATTGATGTTATCTAAAACTTCTTCTTGACTTTTTATATCGTAAACTTCTTTTGCGTTTTCTCCATATTCGGCGACTTCTTTTTTAGTGTTTACTAATGCTTTTGGAAAGTCAATTTGCTCTTCTTCATCAAAATCAACCCAAAGTTTATTTCGTTTTGGAGCTGTAAAACTTTCTTCTGCAAATGGATAAATAACTACAGGAAATTCTAATCCTTTAGAAGAGTGAATGGTCATTATACGAACCGCGTCATTCCCTTTTGGAGAAGGAATACTCTTTTTAAAGCCTGTTTTTTCCCAATATTCTAAAAAGTCACCAATACTTGCTTGGGTTTTACTGTCTCTTTCTAAAACCAAGTCTAAGAAATATTGCACATAAGAAGTGTTTGCTTTCTCTTTTATAAAAGTACTCACAATAATTTCTACAACTTCGTACAATGATTTTTTTCTACAATCTTTAAAAGAAATTGCAATTGAAACAGAATTTAAGTAAGTTTCTAATGCTTTTTCCGATAAATCTTTAGTTTCTATAATAAAATCGTGAATAGCAAGTTCCGATTGTTTGTATCTAGCTATGAAATAAAGAAATCTAGCTTTTGACTCTTGGTCTTTATTGCTTTTTAAGTATTGCAAAACATTAATAATTAATTTAACTTCCGTTGCGTTTTGAATCAACAAGGTTTCCGAAGACAAAATCGGAACAGATTGTTCGTTTAAAAAATTAGCCAAAGCCACGCCATCGGCTTTTTTTCGCGTAAGCAAAACAATGTCTTTATAATTGAAACCTTCGGAAACAACCTTCTCAACAGTTTCTAACGTCTTACTTAAATAGTATTTTGTTTTTGCAGAATAAACGCCATCTTCATCATCAAAACCAAATGAAAAATCATCTTCCTCGTCTTTTGGAACTTCAATAAAAGAAATATTTACGTAACCTCCTTTTTTATCATTTACTTCTTGATGGCTATGGTTTAAATATAAATCTTGATAATCTGCATTTTCGAATTTATTAGAAAGTCCTTCAAAAAATGCATTATTAAAAGAAATTACTTCGCTATAACTACGATAATTACGTTCTAACCGAAAAACTCCTTTATCTTTATTAGAAAACGGATTTTGATCTATATCATACGGATTATCTTCTTTACTTAATTGAATAAATTGCTCTGCCTTCCCTCCTCGCCAACGGTAAATAGATTGTTTTGGATCGCCAACCAGCATTAATGTGCCTTGCACTCCATTTTCTTCACTTGACAAGGAATTATCAATTAACGGAATTAAATTTTTCCATTGCATTATAGATGTATCCTGAAATTCATCTATGAAAAAATGTTTGTATTTTTCACCTAATCGTTCGTATATAAAAGGAGCAGGTTGGTTTTGAATTTCATTAAAAATAATTTTATTGAAATCAGAAATAGAAAGTATGTTTTGTTCTTCCTGTATTTTTTTAAACTCTATATTAATCGTGTTTAATAACGAAAGTGGGTTTATATTTTGCAGAAAAGCATTGTAAAATGCAATTTTATTAACGCTATGATTAATTTGATTAATTACTTTTAAAAAATCTAAAGCATTTGCATCAATAAAATCTTTATCACTTTGCGGAACTGATTTTGAATATCTTTTTTCTGGTTCTTCTAAATATTTTAAAACAGTTGTGTTTTTTTCTAATTTTCCACTTATAATTTTATCTAGGAATTTTGGAACGTAACCTGAAAAAAAAGATTTTGGGGAGCAATTTGCATTTATTGAATCTAAAGCAACTTGCGCTAAATGAATACATTCCGTTTCTAACGCTTTTATTTTATTTTTTAAAATTATTTTTATTGCTGCAAAATCTTCAAACGTTTTCTCATGAAATTGTGCTACTTCATTTGCGTTATTTTCATTGGTCAACATTTTAGAAACCTCCACTAGCTCTTTAGAAATATCCCAATTTTTATCATCATCAGCCTTGTCTCTAGTAAACTCTATTAACAAATTAGTTAATTGCTCTTCTTCTCCAACTTTAGAAATCACTAAATCTACCGCTTCTTGCAAAAGTGAATCTGTATCTAAAGCAACTTCAAAATTAGCAGGTAAGTTTAAATCTTGCGCAAAAGCACGAATTACTTTATGGGTAAATTTATCAATAGTTGAAATTCCAAAAGCAGCATAATTATGTATGATGTTTTTAATTATAGCTTTTGATTTCTCTTTAATCGTAGCTACAGATAATCCGTTCTCTGAAACAATGTCTTGCAACAAACCCATTGCTTTAGCAGATGTTTCTTCTTTCGAAAACTCATATAAGCTATCTACAATGCGCGATTTCATTTCTTCTACCGCTTTGTTTGTAAATGTTATTGCTAGAATTCGTTTATAAGCATCGTCAGAAGAGGCTTTAAACAAAATTTTTAAATATTCCTTTGTAAGTGTATACGTTTTTCCAGAACCTGCTGACGCATCATATAAACTAAAAGCTGGTGTGTTCAATGTGTTATATTTTTCTTAATTATAATGGTATAAGAACAATCTATTTTTTAATCCAAAGTTAAATTTATAACTTTGAAATCACTAATACTAATCTAAATATAAATATTATGGCTTTCGAATTACCACAATTACCATATGCGTATGATGCCTTAGAACCACATATTGATGCTAGAACAATGGAAATTCACCATTCAAAACATCACAATGGATATACAACTAATCTAAACGCTGCAGTTACAGGAACAGATTTAGAAGGAAAAACTATTGAAAATATTTTACTAAACTTAGATATGAATAATGCTGCTGTTAGAAATAACGGTGGAGGTTTTTATAATCATAGTTTATTTTGGACTGTTATGTCGCCAAACGGTGGAGGTTTACCAACGGGAGAATTAGCAAATGCTATTGATGCTGCTTTTGGAAATTTTGAAGAATTTAAAGGTGCTTTTGCAAAAGCTTCTGCAACTCGTTTTGGATCTGGATGGGCTTGGTTATGTCTTAATAAATCCGGCAAGCTTGAGGTTTGTAGTTCTGCAAACCAAGACAATCCACTAATGGAAGGAATTGGTTGTGAAGGAACACCAATTTTAGGTCTAGATGTTTGGGAACATGCATATTACTTAAATTACCAAAACAGGAGACCTGACTATATTGAAGCTTTTTTCAGTGTAGTTAATTGGACGGAAGTTGCTAGAAGATTTGCTGTAGCAAAATAATCTACTTTATTTAAATATAAAAAGGTTTGCTGAATGCAAACCTTTTTTTGTTTTAATAAATTTTGTAAAAAATAAAAAGGTGAAATCTCTTTCACCTTTTTGCCCCAAATCTACCATAAAACTTAACCTACTAATTTTCTGGTAGGGCTAAAGTAGACTGATTTATTATGCTAGCACAAAATATTTGATGAATTACACTTAAAACCGATTAAATGCATTTTTATTCTGTTTAACAATTCTTTCAACTAAGAAAAATAACTTTAAAAGCATAAAAAAAGGTGAAATTGCTTTCACCTTTTTGCCCCAAATCTACCATAAAACTTAACCTACTAATTTTCTGGCAGGGCTAAAGTATAAAAGGTAAATGTTAAATCAATTAAATAATTGTTTAACGTATGATATAATCGTTAAAGTGTATATTTAATATGCACGAGCATCATTTCCTTCATAAAAATTTAAGAAAGCTCTGTTTACAACTCTGTTTCCACCATTTGTTGGATAGTCTCCCGTAAAATACCAATCTCCTAAATTTTTAGGACATGCTATGTGTAAATCAGACACTGTTTGGTAAATTATTTTCACTTCAGCCTTTGTATCATCTGGTGTAAGCATTTCAGAAATTTTATTTGAAATTTCTTCATCTGTAAAAGGAGCATAGATTTCAGTAACATAGTTTACCACATCCACGTCTTTAAATCCTTCCTGTGCTTTAGATTTTTTATAGACATCTTCAACAATGTGAAGTAAATTTCTATCCTTTAACAACTCCATAGCGGCCCTAAAAGCAACCAAGCCTTCCATTTTTGCCATATCTATTCCATAACAATCTGGATAACGAATTTGAGGAGCTGAAGAGACAACTACAATTCTCTTTGGATTTAATCTATCCATCATTTTAATAATACTTTGCTTTAAGGTTGTACCTCTTACAATACTATCATCAATGATTACTAAATTATCTGTTGGTTTTACAACTCCATATGTAACATCATAAACGTGAGCAACTAAATCGTCTCTACTACTATCTTCTGTAATAAAAGTTCTCAGTTTAGCATCTTTAATGGCTACTTTTTCTGTACGAATTTTTACAGCTAAAATTTTTGCTAATTTTTCTTCTGAAAGTTTTTCTTTATTAGATAAAATTTCAGTTGTTTTCCTCTGATTTAAAAAATCTTGAGCCGCTTCAACCATACCATAAAAAGAAGTTTCTGCCGTATTTGGTATATAAGAGAAAACGGTGTTGTCTGTATCGTTACCAATTGACTTTAAAATAGCTGGAAAAATTAATCTTCCTAATTTTTTTCTTTCTTGGTGTATTTCTACATCGCTTCCACGAGAAAAATAAATACGTTCAAACGAACATGCTTTTTTAACTAACGGTGTTCTTATTTCATTTAATGAAACAGTACCGTCTTTTTTAACTACAATTGCATTTCCTGGGGCTAATTCTTGCACTTTTTCAAAAGGTACATTGAAAACAGTTTGAATAACCGGTCTTTCTGAAGCTACAACTACAATTTCATCGTCTTCATAGTAATAAGCTGGACGAATTCCTGCTGGGTCACGCATTACAAATGCATCTCCATGACCTAATAAACCAGCCATAGCATAACCCCCATCCCAATTACGAGATGCGCGTTCTAATATTCTAGGGATATTTAATTTATCTACAATTATTTTTGATGCTTCTTGTTTCGTATATCCGTCTAATTTAGCTTGTTTGTAAATTTCGGTTACTTCATCATCCAAGAAATGACCTATTTTTTCCATTACGGTAACCGTATCGGCTAATTGTTTTGGATGCTGACCTAACTCCACTAAACTATCAAAAAGCTCTTTAACATTAGTCATATTAAAGTTACCCGCAACAATAAGATTACGATGCATCCAGTTATTCTGACGTAAAAATGGATGAACGCTTTCAATACTGTTTTTTCCAAAAGTTCCATAACGAACATGCCCTAAAAACAATTCGCCTATATAAGGAATATTGTCTTTTTGCAACTGCACATCATTTTGATATTCTGGATGTTCTAAAAGCTCATGATTAATACGCTCATTTACTTGAGCAAAAACATCTTTGATAGGATTTGAATCGTTTGAACGAATACGACTTATATAACGTTGTCCTGGAGCAACATCTAATTTTATACTTGCTAAACCAGCACCATCTTGACCACGATTGTGCTGCTTCTCCATTAACAAATACATTTTTTGTACTCCATAAAAAGCTGTACCGTATTTTTCTTTGTAAAACTCTAACGGTTTTTTTAATCTTAGAAGTGCAATTCCACATTCGTGTTTAATAGCGTCGCTCATTGTTGTTGTGTTGTGTGTTGTTGTAATGCTTACTAATAAAATATATCAAAAATGCCCCGAAAATTCGAGGCACGTTTTTATTCTTCTAATTCTATTTCGAATTGTGTTAATGCTTTAAATTGTTTTAAACGCGTATTAACTTCTTTTCTTTCTAATTTTCCCATTCGTTCAGTTCCAAATTTCTCCACACAAAATGAAGCTAAATTTGAACCGTAAATAATTCCGTTTTTCATGTTGTCAAACGAAATGTTTTCACTTTGTGCAATGTAACCTGCGAATCCACCTGCGAATGTATCACCAGCTCCTGTTGGATCAAACACTTCTTCTAATGGTAAAGCCGGAGCAAAGAAAATCTCTTTATCTTGGAACAATAAAGCTCCGTGTTCTCCTTTTTTGATTACTACATATTTTGGACCCATAGTATGGATCTTTTGCGCTGCTTTTACTAATGAATATTCACCCGATAATTGGCGCGCTTCTTCATCGTTGATTGTAATAACATCTACACGCTTAATAACGTCCATTAATTCTGGCAATGCACAATCCATCCAAAAGTTCATTGTATCTAAAACAATTAACTTTGGTTTTTCTGACATTTGATCTAAAACACCAGATTGTACTAAAGGATGTAAGTTTCCTAATAAAACAACATCAGAATTTTTATATGCTTGAGGAACAACTGGGTTAAAATCTGCTAATACATTTAATTCTGTAACTAAAGTATCGCGAGAATTTAAGTCGTTATGGTATTTCCCACTCCAAAAGAATGTTTTTCCACCTTTAACAACTTCTATTCCTTCTATATTTACACCTTTATTAGTTAATAAATCTAAATATTCTTGAGGAAAATCTTCACCTACAACCGAAACAATTGCTGCATCTACATTAAAGAAGTTAGATGCTAAACCTATATAAGTTGCTGCACCACCTAAAATTTTATCTGTTTTTCCGAAAGGTGTTTCAATAGCATCAAAAGCTACGGTACCTACTATCAATAATTTATTCATTATTCTTGCTTTGAAATAAGCTACAAAGATAAGTTTTAGTTTAGAAGTTTAAAAGTTTATGGGTTTAAAAGTTATTTTTAATATAAATTTCAACCTACAGCAACTTCTCTTCCTCCTTTTCGTAAAAAGTATCAATTGAAAGTTTTTCTTGTTGCGAAGCCATAACAGCTAATTCATCGCAACGCTCATTTTGAGGGTGATTATTGTGGCCTTTTACCCATTGGAAATCTACTTTATGATTTCGATAGGCTTTTAGAAAACGCATCCATAAATCGGGATTCTTTTTTCCTATAAAGTTTTTCTTTTCCCATTGAAAAACCCAACGTTTATCTACTGAATCTATCACGTATTTAGAATCGGAAACTACCAAAACTTTAGTTTTTAAGGTTTTTAACTTTTCTAAGCCAACAATAACAGCTAAAAGTTCCATTCTATTATTAGTAGATAACCTGAACCCTTCATAAAATTCTTTTTTATAAGGAGTTCCAACCATTTCCATAATTATTCCATAGCCGGAAGGCCCAGGATTTCCCTTGGCTGCTCCATCGGTATATATGTGAACCTCGTGTGACAAAATTATAGGTTATGAGTGATTAGTTTTTCAATAACTAATGGGAAATATTGGTGTTCTAGTTGATGTACTGCTGCAGCTATTTCTTCCGCAGTTGTACAGTTTTGAATATTTACTTTATGTTGTGCAATGTATTCACCTTCATCATAATTTTCATTAACATAGTGAATAGTGATTCCAGTTTCTATTTCTTTATTTTCTGAAATTGCTCTGTGAACATGCATTCCATACATTCCTTTTCCGCCATATTTTGGCAAAAGCGCCGGATGTATGTTTATTACTTTATTTGGGTAGTTTGCTATAATACTTTCCGGAAATTTTAATAAAAAACCAGCCAATACTATTAAATCAGGTTGCGTTTCTTGTAGCTTTTTTAAAACAAATCCATCATTTAGATCCATTATATCAAATAAAACCGTTTCAATTTCATACTTTTTTGCAATTTCTAAAACTTTGGCATTAGAATTGTTTGAAAAGATACTGACTACGTTTGCGAAAGTAGATTTTTTGAAATGTAATATTATTTTCTCTGCATTAGAACCATTGCCAGAAGCAAATAAAACTATTTTTTTCATTTACCTTGTAATTTTAATTACACAAAAAAAAGAATAAAAATTGGTAAAAAATAGAAAAACTAAGTCTTTGTGAAATATTTTTTTTACATTCGTAGTCATATTTATAGTAACAAAATGTTGTTTTAAAATAAAGTTTTTTATTTTTGCCAACAAATTAAATTAAAATTAAAGATTATGTCAGACATTGCATCAAGAGTAAAAGCGATTATCGTAGACAAATTAGGTGTTGACGAAAACGAAGTTGTAACAGAAGCAAGCTTCACAAATGATTTAGGAGCTGATTCATTAGACACTGTTGAGCTAATAATGGAATTCGAAAAAGAATTTGATATTCAAATTCCAGACGACCAAGCTGAAAACATTGCTACTG
>Ga0102812_10000200_pt1 | contig 43302 bp, 41 predicted proteins | sample ColrivemetaGS713_FD_79334 | JGI IMG/M metagenome (GOLD analysis project Ga0102812, IMG submission 79334) | Estuarine microbial communities from the Columbia River estuary - Flood tide ETM metaG S.713 | ecosystem: Environmental > Aquatic > Marine > Intertidal zone > Estuary | place: USA...
AGCGTCAGGCACAGCTCTTCGGCCTTGTCCTCGTCCCCGGCATTGGCGGCGGCGAAGGCGGCGAAGGCGCCGGTTTCTTCACAGCCGGCAAGGATCACCTTGGTGTCGAAGACTTCGCGGGTGCCGTGCTTGGTGCCGGGGATAAAGGCTTGGATCGGCTGGGCCGGAAGCGAGGCATCGACTTCGTTCCACATGGTGTAGGGGTTGGCAACGATCTTGCCGTCTACGACGACTTCGGCGGCCAGCGCTTTGAACCACTGGTCAGGGGTGAAAGCGAATTCAGGGCCGTTCACGTCCGAGGCAAAGACGATCCCGTCATAGCCGATGCGGACTTCCATGATGTCGGTCACGCCAGCGGCGGCGCAAGCTTCGATTTCGCTGCTTTTGATGGCGCGCGATGCGTTTGCAACGTCGATGGTTTCTTCACCGACACCTTCGCAGAAACGCTTGAGACCAGCCGACGAACCACCCGATTCGACCACCGGAGTGGGGAAGTCAAAGTTTTCACCAAAGGCTTCTGCAACGATCGAAGCGTAGGGCAGAACGGTCGACGAACCGGCAACCTGAACGTTATCGCGTGCGAATGCGGCGGTGGACATGCCAGCAAGGGCCAAAGTCGAAACGGTGAGCTTGAGCAAAGACATCTATATCTCCAGTCTTTTGATCTTTGGCAGCCTGCGGATCACGCTGCCTTGGCCGCTCTCTACGGATCAACCGTCATGCTTTTATGAACGTTTTGTAAAAGTAATGTGACAGTCCCCTAGATGTCCAAGGGCAGGATCACCGTAGCCTGCATCCCCTGCCCCAAATCGCTGTGCAAATTGAACCTGCCACGATGACGCGACACGATATGCTTGACGATAGCCAGTCCCAGACCGGTGCCGCCGGCAGCGCGAGACCGATGCGAATCTACGCGGTAAAACCTTTCGGTCAGCCGGCCAACCTTGTCGGCGGCGACCCCTTCGCCATAGTCCTTGACCTCGAGAACCACACATCTGCGGCGGAATCGCGGCTCCGCCTCTTTTTCGCTCAGCGACAGATCCACCCTGCCCCCGGCACCGCCGTATTTAATCGCGTTTTCCAGCAGATTAAGGGCGATCTGGCGCAACTGGCCGGGGTCAGCCGGAATGGACAACGGACGATCGGGAAGCGTGGCATTGATCGTGACATTCTGTTTTTCAGCCTGCGGCGTCAGCAGGGTCACAACTTCGTTCAGCACCGCCGAGATATCGACCATTTCGGTCGGGCGCTTGCGCTCTTCGTCTTCGACACGGCTAAGGGACAACAGATCATCGACCAGCCGGGTCATCCGGCCCGCCTCGCTTTGCATCAGTGACAAAAACCGGTCGCCAGCAGCGACATCGCCCCGCGCAGGGCCGAGCAAGGTTTCGATAAAGCCGATCATCGCCGTCAAAGGCGTGCGGAGTTCATGGCTGACATTCGCCACAAAATCCCGCCGCATCTGGGCGGCTGTCAGGAAATCGGTCTGGTCTTCAAAAACCAGCATGACATGGGGTTGGTCCCGAACCGACAGGCGCGACACGGTAACGGCATAGACCGAATCCTTGTTCCCGCCGTGCCAATTCAATGTCGTGGCGCGCTGATCCCCATCCAAAAGGCAGGATTCGACAGCCAGATTGATTTGCGGATTGCGAATCCAGGTCACAAACCGCGACCCATCCAGAAAGCGACCAAAGGCCTTTAACGCGGCAACATTCGACGTGCGAATCCGCAATTCAGAATCCAGCAACACAGCTGGCATCGGAAGGGCTTGGATAATCGGGTTGTGATCAGCGCTGTTCATGACAGGACATTAGTCCATTTTCTGTGACACTGAAATGACGCAAAAATCCATCCAAAGTGGTTATTGTTAACAGGACAAATACACCTATAATTGCGCAAGCTACCGTCAGTTCGCATGATGGTCGCTGCAAGGTGGATTGGGGAAAATAGGTCACCGTTTTGGGCAAGACTATCGTAGGGCGGGCAAGCCAACCCGTCCTGCTGGTAATTGGCAATATCGCGTCTTGGGAGGCTCAGGGCCTGACGCTCCCGCATGGCGACGGCATCCATTTCCGCACCTTCGCGGACCTGACCCCTGAAATCTTTTGGCAGATCGATCCCGATGTGGTTCTGTCGGGCTTGATCAACCAAGGATTTGACGCGGTCGACATTGCGCAAAAACTAGGGCTATTCGGGTTTACTGGCCGGTATCGGGTGGTCACCGACCAAATCCCGAAACCACGCATTGTTCTGGGGGACATCCGGACGGCGGCCCCTTCGATTGATTTCGATCTCATAAACCTCGGCGATGGCTTGCAGGAGTCCCTCGGCCCGCTGGTGGAGTAGGGATTTACCTCAGACCTCTTTCAGCCCGTCGCGGAACCGGCGTGCATTGGCCTGATAGGACATTGCCGAACGAGTTAGTCCCGCAATTGCCGCGTCATCGAGCGTGCGGATCACTTTGCCCGGCGCGCCGACAACCAGTGAATTGTCGGGGATCACCTTGCCTTCGGTCACCAACGCGCCTGCCCCGATCAGGCAGTTCTTACCGATCACAGCGCCATTGAGGATGGTTGCGCCCATTCCCACCAGACTATTGTCGCCAATCGTGCAGCCATGAAGCATTGCCTTGTGGCCGATGGTGCAATTGGTTCCGATCGTCAGCGGGCAACCGGGGTCGGTATGCATCACCGTGTTTTCCTGAACATTGGACCCTTCGCCGATCGTGATCCATTCGTTGTCGCCGCGCAGGGTCACCCCGAACCAGACCGAGGAATCTTTGTGCAATGCGATCTTACCGATGATATGGCACCCCGGTGCGATCCAGACCGTTTCATGGATCTGCGGTTTGATCCCGTCCAAAGCGTAAATCATGATCGGTCTCCGTATTCTTTGTTCAACGATCTGACGAAATCGGTGAGTTTCGGCTGCCGTGTCCGCCGCAACCTTTCGGCCGTCAGAATGGCCCGCAGCTCTGCCTCGCATTTGTCGGGGTCGTCATTGATCAGAACATAGTCATATTCGGCCCAATGGCTGATTTCCGACAGGCTCTTGGACATCCGGCCCGCGATCACCTCGTCACTATCCTGGCCGCGACTACGCAACCGGTGTTCAAGTTCGGCCATCGATGGCGGCAGGATAAAGATCGACACGACGTTTTCGCCCATCGCCTGCTTGATCTGCTGACCGCCCTGCCAGTCGATATCGAACAGCGTATCCACGCCTGCATTCATGTTGTCCGTCACAGGGCCGCGCGGACTACCGTAGAAATTACCGAACACCTCGGCATGTTCCAGCATCTCGCCGGTTGCGACCATTTGCTCAAAGTCATCACGGGACCGGAAATAGTAGTCCTTGCCGTCTTCTTCGCCTGCCCGCGGGGCCCGGGTCGTGGCCGATACCGAAAACCGGATCGATGGGTCCCAGACACGCAGTCGTTTGGTCATGGTTGATTTGCCAGCGCCCGAAGGCGACGAAAGGATGAGCAAAAGGCCGAGTCTGGTCATAGTCATTCCACGTTTTGAATCTGTTCGCGCAACTGGTCGATCACCGCCTTGAGGTCGAGCCCGATGGCCGTCAATTCGGTAGATTGCGCCTTGGAGCACAGGGTATTTGCCTCACGGTTGAATTCCTGCGACAGAAAGTCGAGCTTGCGCCCCACCGGTTTCGGATCGTCAAGCAGCGCATGGGCTGCCGTGATGTGGGCGCGCAACCTGTCGAGTTCTTCGGTTACATCGGTTTTCACGGCGATCAGGGCGAGTTCCTGTGCAATCCGGCCTTCGTCCACGTCGGGTGCCGCATCGACGACGCGCAACAACGCCGATTTCAGGTTGGCCTTGGTCTGATCTTTGCGGGCGGCAGCGGCGATGGCGGCCTGTTTGGTCAGGGCGTCGATCTGGGCCAGCTGGTCGCGGGTCACGGCCTCCAGCGCGGCACCTTCGGATGCCCGCATGCTGGTAAAGTCATCAAGCAGCGCATTGAAATCGGCGATAAGGATCGGGGCTAGCCCGCTGCTGTCGTCATCATTTCGCCCCTGCAAGACCACGCCACGCTGCGCCAGAACATCCGCAGGGGTCGGCTGGGCAAGCGTCACCCCCATCGCAAAGGCGCGTTCCTGAACCTGTTCCAACGCCGCCAGAACGCGATCAAGCTGTGCGGCGTCAAGGGCCAGCGCCTGTGCGCTATCGTCCCGCGCCAAGCGCAAGGAAAGGGTGATATTTCCACGGGAATAGCGCTTGGTCAGCTCAGACCTGATCGCCGCCTCTAACCCGTCGATACCGTCAGGCAACCGCAACCGGATATCCAGTCCGCGGGCATTAACCCCGCGAATTTCCCAAGTCCAGCTTGTTGCGCCGGACTGGCCCGTGCGGTTGGCGAAAGCGGTCATTGAATGGGTCACGGGCACCTCGGCAGTTTTGTCTGTCCCAGCACCTAAGGCCAAAGCGGCAATCTGGGCAAGTCCAAGGCCCCTGAAAGGGCACTTGGTTTACCAATTAACCGGTAAACACTTCCTTAAATGCGGGTCGGATCAATTTGATCTAAACTGGTTTTGACTTTGAATGGTCAGATTTCGGAGGAACCCCATGCAGGACGATACAAGCAACAAGAGCGATAGCCCCGCAGTCATCCTTTCCACGCGTCATATCGGCGGCGGGATTTCCTTGGCTGGTTCGCTCGAAACCTATTGGCGGGAACTGCGGGGGGCACGGATGATCCCGCGCCGGACCTCGGTCGACCCGACGCGGATAGACGCTGCCCTGCCCTGGTCCTTTGTCGTGGAACGGGTCGCGCCAACTGTAGGTCGCCTGCGCGTCGCTGGCCAAAAGATCAATGCCTTTGTCGGAATGGAGGCACGGGGCATGCCGATGTCGGTCTTGTTCTCTGCGCAGGGGCGTCGGGTGCTGGACGCCTATTTCCCCCGCGTTTTCGACGATCCCGCGATTGTGGAACTGCCCCTCTGTTCAAAACGGACGCTGACAGCGGGGCGGTTGGATGGACTGTTGTTGATGCTCCCGCTTGCTGCCGATGATGGCACAGTCACCCGCGCCCTATGCGCGATGTTTGTCGATGGCGCGATCGGGCGTGGCCCCCGCAGTTTCGATATTCTCGACAACGCCAATCACCGGTGTGAACAGGTGATTTGTCGCCCGACACTGGTCGCAGTGGGGCAAACCCACGATGCCGGCGAACAAAAAGGGCCGACCCTTGCAAGGCCGGCCCTGAAATTGGTTGTATCCAATCCCTAGGATTAGATCGAAACGGCCTCGGCCAGTTTGCTGCGGCGGGCCGACAGTTCTTCGGCCACGAGGAAGGCGAGTTCCAGCGACTGGCTGGCGTTCAGACGTGGGTCGCAAGCGGTGTGATAGCGATCCGACAGATCCTCGTCCGTCACGGCACGCACGCCGCCGGTGCATTCAGTCACGTCTTTGCCGGTCATTTCGAAATGCACACCACCGGGGATCGTGCCTTCGGCATTGTGAACGCCAAAGAATTCCTTGACCTCGCGCAGCACGGAATCGAACGGACGGGTCTTGTAACCGGTCGAGGATTTGATCGTGTTGCCGTGCATCGCGTCACAGGTCCAGACGACGTTAAAGCCTTCTTCCTGAACCGCTTTGATTAGACGGGGCAGATGTTCGCCGACACTGCCCGCGCCAAAACGTGCAATCAGGGTCAAACGGCCTGCTTCGTTTTTCGGGTTCAGCGAGTTGACCAGCGACTTCAGATGGCCCGAGGTCATCGACGGCCCGCATTTCAGCCCGATGGGGTTCTGCACGCCTTTGCAGAATTCGACATGGGCACCGTCCGGTTGACGGGTGCGGTCGCCGATCCAGATCATGTGACCGGACCCTGCCAACCATTTGCCGGTGGTGGAATCGACGCGGCACAGGGCCTCTTCGTATTCCAACAGCAGGGCTTCGTGGCTGGTGTAGAATTCCACTGTCTGCATGGCATGGCTGGCCTCGTCACGGATACCGGCGGCCTCCATGAAATCGAGCGTGTCGGAAATACGGTTTGCCATTTCGCGGTATTTTTCGGCCTCGGGCGCACCGGTGAAGCCAAGTGTCCAAGCGTGGACCTTGTGCACATCGGCATAGCCGCCAGTTGAAAACGCGCGCAGCAGGTTCAACGTGGCAGCCGCCTGCAGATAGGCCTGCAACATGCGGTCTGGGTCGGGAATGCGGGCTTCGGGGGTGAAATCGAAGCCGTTGATGATGTCACCACGGTAGCTCGGCAGTTCGGTTTCACCAATCACTTCGGTCGGCGCCGACCGCGGCTTGGCCATCTGACCGGCCATACGGCCCACCTTGACCACCGGAACCTTGGCCCCAAAGGTCAGGACCATTGCCATCTGCAACATAACCTTAAAGGTATCGCGGATGTTGTCGGCGCTGAATTCCGCAAAGCTTTCGGCGCAGTCGCCGCCCTGCAAAAGGAAGGCTTCGCCGCGACTCACCTTGGCCAGATGATCCTTGAGACGACGGGCCTCGCCCGCAAAAACGAGCGGCGGATAGCTGGCCAATTTGGATTCCACTGCTTTAAGCGCTGCCGAATCCAAATAGTCGGGCATCTGAATCCGGGGCTTGTTGCGCCAGTCAGATTTGTGCCACTCAGTCATTATCCCAACTCCATCATTTAAGCGACCACCATGTTTATAAGGTGGTTTAGCGATATCAGGCCGCGTTATAGCCTCAGGCTGCGTCAGGGCCAATGGCAAATGTAACCTTAATCGGATACATATGGCGACCAAAGCGACATTTTCCGCCGCATTTGTCGTCTCTTGCGGCAGCGATAGAAAAGAGTACAGGGTCGCAGACACAGGTTCTGATCGGAAATGACCATGGAAATCCAGCCGCAGATTGTTGATGTCGCGACAAAGGGCAAGCCAAAGCGCTTTGTTTTTGTGCTGTTGAACAATTTCACGATGCTTTGCTTTGCCTCTGCGGTGGAAAGCCTGCGGATCGCCAACCGAATGGCGGGCAAAAAGCTGTATGACTGGATATTGATCGGCGAAAACGGCGACTCGGTCGCCTGTTCAAACGGCACCGAATTTAAACTCAACAGCGATCTTTGCGAACTTACACGCGAAGACATAGTGATGGTTTGCGGTGGCATCGATGTACAATCCGCTACCACGAAAAAAATCATCAGCTGGCTCCGCCGCGAGGCGCGCAAAGGCGTGACGATGGGCGGGCTTTGCACAGCCGGCTATTCGCTGGCCAAAGCTGGGCTGCTGGATGGAAAAAAGGCCACGATTCACTGGGAAAATCAGGACAGCTTTGCCGAGGAGTTTGAAGAGGTCACGCTGACCAAATCGGTCTTTGTGGTCGACGGCAACCGGATCACGACCGCCGGCGGCACGGCGTCGATCGACCTGATGCTCAAAATCGTGGCGGATGACCACGGCGAAGAACTGGCCAACGCGGTGGCCGACCAGTTGATTTATTCGTCGATCCGGACGGATCAGGACACCCAGCGCCTGTCCATCCCGACGCGGATCGGGGTGCGGCACCCGAAACTGTCACGCGTGATCCAGTTGATGGAACAGAATATCGAAGACCCGATCAGCCCTGCGACGCTGGCCAAAGACGTCGGCATGTCGACCCGTCAGCTGGAACGCCTGTTCCGCCGGTATCTAAGCCGCAGCCCAAAGCGCTATTACATGGAACTTCGACTGCAAAAGGCCCGTAACCTTTTGATGCAGACGGATATGAGCGTAATCAACGTGGCGCTTGCCTGCGGGTTTGCGTCGCCGTCGCATTTTTCCAAATGTTACCGGTCACAGTACGAAACCACGCCGTACCGTGAACGCGGAACCCACGCGGCAAGGCTCTCAATCTGATCATATCGGTGGCAACTCCAGGTGGACTCAATTACCCTAAGTTGAAAAGTCGAAATGCTTCGGCTAAGGCAGAGATTTGAATTTCAGACTATATTCTGACTTGCAATAAACGCGTCGATACAGGTTTCTACTTTTCTTTTTAGTTTTTGCCTAATAGTGAATACAGTATTAACATCCGTCATGCAGGGAGCCAGACGTGAAGAGAAACATACTCGTATTAATTGCGGCGATAGCCGTTGTCGTCGCCGGTTATTTTGGGTGGTATCAGCCCAAGATTAAAGCAGAACAGGAAGCCGCTACAGAAGCCGCGCGCGCAGCGGAAGAAGCTGCCAAGACAATCCGTATCGGGTTGCTACTGGGCTTTACCGGCCCGCTGGAATCGACCGTTCCTGCAATGGCTGATGGTGCGCGTCTGGCTGTTGCCGAAGTAAACGCCGCTGGCACCTGGATGGGTGGCGGCAACACCATCACCACCGTCGACGGCGACTCGACCTGCGTTGACGCTGCTGCCGCTCAGGCCGCTGCTGAACGTCTGGTTACCGCCGAAGGCGTCAAAGCCATAGTTGGCGGCGACTGCTCGGGCGTGACCGGTGCTGTTCTGCAAAACGTCGCGCGCCCGAATGGCATCGTGATGGTTTCGCCTTCGGCAACCTCGCCTGCCCTTTCGACCGCCGAAGATGATGGCCTGTTCTTCCGGACTGCCCCGTCGGACGCCCGTCAGGGTCAAGTCATGGCTGACATTCTGAACGAGCGCGGAATCGCCTCGGTTGCGCTGACCTACACCAACAACGACTACGGCAAGGGTCTGGCTGACAGCTTCCAAGCTGCGTTCGAGGCTTCGGGTGGCACTGTGACCATCTCGGCCGCGCACGAAGACGGCAAGGCCGACTATTCGGCAGAAGTCGGCGCGCTGGCTGCTGCTGGTGGCGAGCTGCTGGTTGTTGCCGGCTATATCGACCAGGGCGGCAACGGCATTATCCGTAACGCACTCGACGCTGGCGCCTTCGACACCTTCATGCTTCCCGACGGTATGGTCGGTTCGGCTCTGGAAGAGCGTTTCGGCACCGAGATCAACGGGTCGTTCGGCCAGTTCCCCGGCACCGACTCGACCGGCGCTGCAACCTACGTTGCAAACGCAACCGCTGCTGGCTTTGACGGAACCGGTGCTTTCTCGCCCGAATCCTATGACGCTGCTGCGCTGATCCTTCTGGCAATGCACGCTGCCGGTTCGACCAATTCGGCGGATTACGCTGGCAAGATCATGGATATTGCCAACGCCCCCGGCGAAAAGATCGAGCCCGGTGATCTGGCCCGCGCGATGGAGCTTCTGTCGGCTGGCACGGACATCGACTATGTCGGCGCTTCGGCTGTCGAACTGATCGGACCCGGTGAATCGGCTGGTAACTATCGCGAAATCGAATTCGTCGATGGTAAGATCACCACGGTCAAGTTCCGCTAATCTCGGAACGATCTGAATGTGTTACGGCCCGGGGCTCATGCTTCGGGCCGTTCCATAACAAGCAAGAAGCAGAGATTAATTCTGCTCGGCCATGGGGAAAAGTTCATGATCGTCGTTGACGACCTGCACAAACATTTTGGCGGTTTCCATGCCGTCGACGGCGCAAGCCTCAGCATCCGCCCTGGATCCATCACTGGTCTGATCGGCCCCAATGGCGCCGGAAAAACCACCCTTTTCAATGTGATCGCAGGTGTTCTTCCACCGACGTCGGGAAAGGTCACGATGGCGGGCGAGGATATTACCAGCCTGCCGCCGCATGAGCTTTTCGCAAAGGGCCTTTTGCGGACCTTCCAGATTGCGCATGAATTTTCGTCGATGACGGTGCGCGAGAACCTGATGATGGTTCCCGCCGGACAGTCGGGCGAAACCCTGTGGAACGCATGGTTCAACCGCGCTCGCATCGAACAGGAAGAGGCCGCGCTGCTGCGCAAGGCCGACGAGGTGCTAGAGTTCCTGACGATCGACCACCTTAAGAATGAAAAGGCAGGCAACCTGTCTGGCGGTCAGAAAAAGCTGCTGGAACTGGGCCGCACCATGATGGTCGACGCCAAGATCGTGTTTCTGGACGAGGTCGGCGCAGGTGTGAACCGCACCCTGTTGAACACCATCGGCGACGCGATCCTGCGTCTGAACAAGGAACGCAATTACACGTTCGTCGTCATCGAGCACGACATGGATTTCATCGGCAAGATTTGTGACCCCGTCATCTGTATGGCCGAGGGCAAGGTTCTGGCCGAAGGCACCCTGGCCGAGATCAAGGCAAACGAGCAGGTGATCGAGGCCTATCTGGGCACTGGTCTCAAGAATAAGGACAAGATCGCATGACCGAACCGTTTTTGATCGGCAATGTGATGACCGGCGGCTATGTCAAAGGCCCGGTCATCCTTCATGAATGCACAATCGCGGTGAACCCCGGTGAAATCGCGGTGATCGTTGGCCCGAATGGCGCTGGCAAATCCACCGCGATGAAGGCGATTTTCGGGATGCTGAATGTGCGGTCAGGTTCCGTCCGTTTGGATGGCGAGGACATCACCGCCCTTTCCCCGCAGGACCGCGTGATCAAGGGCATGGGTTTTGTCCCGCAGGTCCGGAATATCTTTCCGTCGATGACGGTCGAGGAAAACCTCGAAATGGGGGCGTTCATCCGCGACGACGATATCCGCGACACGATGGAACAGATCTATCACCTGTTCCCGATCCTGCGCGACAAGCGCAATCAGGCGGCGGGCGAATTGTCGGGCGGTCAGCGGCAGCAGGTTGCCGTGGGCCGCGCCCTGATGACCAAACCCAAGGTCCTGATGCTGGACGAACCGACAGCCGGTGTGTCGCCCATCGTCATGGACGAACTTTTCGACCGGATCATCGAGGTCAGCCGGACCGGTATCCCGATCCTGATGGTCGAACAGAACGCGCGTCAGGCGCTGGAAATCGCGGACAAAGCCTATGTGCTTGTCCAAGGCCGCAATGCACATACCGGAACGGGCAAAGAACTCCTTGCTGATCCCGAAGTGCGCCGTTCGTTCCTGGGGGGCTGATAGGATGGATTTGATCAACGCCATTGTGGCGCTTTTGAACTATGTGATCATCCCCGGTGCAGCTTACGGCGCGCAGCTTGCGCTTGGGGCGCTTGGGGTGACCCTGATTTACGGCATCTTGCGGTTCTCGAACTTTGCGCATGGCGACACGATGGCCTTTGGGACCATGGTGACGATCCTGCTGACATGGTGGTTCCAATCGCTGGGCATCCATTTCTGGATCCTGCCGACCGCCCTGCTCGCCCTGCCCTTTGGCATCGCGATTACGGCGCTGTTGCTGCTGGGAACCGACAAGGCGGTTTACAAATTCTACCGTGTAAAAAAATCGCCGCCGGTGATCCTCGTGATCGTGTCGATGGGCGTCATGTTCATGATGAATGGTATTGTCCGTATCATCATCGGCGTGGGCGACCAGCAGTTTCTGGATGGCGAGAAATTCATTCTGTCGGCCCGCCGCTGGAAGGAAATGACCGGTCTGGCCGAACCTTTGGTTCTACGTTCGACGACCGTGCTGACGCTGGTGGTTGCCGTTGCTATGGTTGCTTGGCTGTTCTGGTTCCTGAACAAGACCCGCACCGGCAAATCCATGCGTGCCTTTTCCGACAACGAAGATCTGGCGCTTTTGTCCGGTATCAACCCCGAACGCGTTGTGACGGTGACATGGATCATCGTGGCGGCTTTGGCGACGGTTGCCGGGGTGCTTTACGGGTTGGACAAATCCTTTAAGCCCTTTGTCTATTACCAGCTTTTGTTGCCGATCTTTGCGGCAGCCATCGTTGGTGGCTTGGGCAACCCATTGGGCGCCATCGCCGGCGGTTTTGTCATCGCCTTTTCCGAGGTCACAGTTACCTATGCGTGGAAAAAGGTGCTGACTTATGCGCTCCCCGACAGCCTTGCGCCCGATAGCCTCGTCCAGCTTTTGTCGACGGATTATAAATTTGCGGTCAGCTTTGCGATCCTGATCATCGTCTTGCTGTTCAAGCCCACCGGCCTTTTCAAAGGACAATCGGTATGACCCAGAGAAGCCTTATTTTGTTTGGCGGGGTTGCCCTGCTCTATCTTTTGACCGGCATGTTCTTTTCGTGGAACCTGTCGCTGTCGATCCTGAATGCCAGCCTGATCGGGGCGCTAATGGCACAGGGCGTGAACATGCAATGGGGCTATGCGGGCCTGTTCAATACTGGTGTGATGGGCTTTGTCGCCCTTGGCGGTCTGGGCGTTGTTCTGGCGTCCTCGGCCCCGGTGCCCGAAGGCTGGGCCGCAGGTGGCCCCCGTTTGATCGGGGCGCTGATCATTGGTGCGCTGATTATCCTCGGCGCTGTGATCCTTTATCGCAAGATGGCCAAAGTGGCGCGGCGCGGGTGGATCCTGACCGCCTATCTGGTCGCTGGGTTCTTTCTGTTCCGTGCGGTATTTGATCCGGCCGTTGACGCGATCGAGGCGTTCAATCCGTCCACCGCGGGCAATCTTGGTGGCCTTGGTCTGCCGATCCTTTTGTCCTGGCCCGTGGGTGGCCTGATTGCGGCGGCTGCGGCCTGGGCCATTGGCAAGACCGCGCTTGGTCTGCGATCCGACTATCTTGCCATCGCGACCCTCGGCATCGCCGAGATCGTGATCGCGGTCATGAAGAACGAAGACTGGCTGGGCCGCGGGGTGAAGATGGTCAACTTGACTGAACGCCCCTGGCCCGTTCCGAAAGAGGTCGAACTGCAAGTTTCGCCTTGGTTCCTGAATATGACCAGCTCATTGGGGTTGGACCCAGTGGGGACCTCGACCATCGTGGTCAAGCTCGCCTATGCGATGTTGTTCATCATCATCCTCGGCATTGTGATCTGGTTGGCGGAACGCGCGCTGAACAGCCCCTGGGGCCGCATGATGCGGGCGATACGCGACAACGAAGTTGCCGCCGCCGCAATGGGCAAAAACATCATCCGCCGTCACTTGCAGGTTTTCGTGCTCGGGTCGGCTGTGATCGGGATTGCCGGTGCGATGATGACCACGCTGGATGGCATTCTGAACCCGGGAACTTATCAGCCGCTGCGGTTCACCTTCCTGATCTGGGTTATGGTGATTGTGGGTGGGTCCGGAAACAACTGGGGCGCCGTTCTGGGCGCGCTGCTAATCGGCTGGCTCTATCTCATCGTCGAGGCACTGGGACCCAATTTGATGACCATCCTGACCTCTGGTCTGTCCGAAGGCCCGCTGAAAGACCATCTGATCGATTCCGGTTCGCAGATGCGCCTGTTGTTGATGGGGCTTTTGTTGCTGGTTGTTCTACGCTTCAACCCAAGGGGCCTGTTGCCCGAGAAATGAAAAAAGGGCCGCCAGAAATGGCGGCCTTTTTAATTTTAGCGCGGGGGGGCCAGCGGCCCCCTATATTGTAGTCAGTTATCGAGCTTGCGAAGGCGCGCAAACAGGCTCGACGTGTCCCAGCGACCGCCGCCCATTTTCTGGACCTCTTTATAGAACTGGTCGACCAATGCCGTGACAGGCAGGCTGGCCCCGGTTTCATTGGCGGCGTCCAGACAGATGCCCAGGTCCTTGCGCATCCAGTCCACGGCAAAGCCATGGGTGAAATGATCGTCGATCATGGTCTTGTGGCGGTTCTGCATTTGCCAGCTGCCAGCAGCGCCGCCTGCAATCACCTCGACCACGGCTTTACCATCCAGCCCGGCTTTTTCGGCAAAGTGCAGACCTTCGGACAGGGCCTGAACCAGTCCGGCGATGCAGATCTGGTTGACCATCTTGGTCAGCTGTCCGGCACCACTGTCGCCTAGGCGCTTGCACAGTTTGGCATAGGCCATGATGACAGGTTCAGCCGCATCATAGGCGGCCTGATCGCCCCCGCACATCACGACCAACTGGCCGTTTTCGGCACCCGCCTGCCCGCCCGAAACCGGCGCATCGACAAAGCTGATGCCGCTTTGTGCGGCAACCGGGGCCAGTTCGCGGGTTACCTTGGCCGACACCGTTGTGTGATCGACAAAGACCGCACCTTTGGACATTCCGGCAAAGGCGCCAGTATCGCCCAGACATACCGACCGCAGGTCATCATCGTTGCCAAGGCAGGCCATGACAAAGTCGGCCCCTTTCGCGGCCTCGGCAGGTGTGGCCGCAGCCGCGCCCCCGAATTCGGCGGCCCATTTTTCCGCCTTGGCATGGGTGCGGTTATAAACTGTCACCTTATGTCCGGCCTTGGCCAGATGTCCCGCCATGGGATAGCCCATCACGCCCAGTCCCAGAAATGCTACAGTCGCCATGGCCCAAGTCCCCTCGCTCTTTGAATTCAAAACGGCTACATCTAGGTAACCGGACCACGGGGTGGGTCAAGGGTTTCTAGCAGAGGATAAAGACCAAATGGTAGCGGTGTTCCGGTTTTTGTTGAAACTGACAACTGGGCTGTTTGTGCTGGCCTTGGCGGGCTCGATGCTAACCTATTATTTCGCGTCACGGTCCCTGCCCGATTACAACGCGACCACCACCGTTTCCGGGATCTCGGCCGAGGTCGAAATCGTCCGCGACCACGCCAATGTGCCGCACATCTTTGGCGCTACGGACAACGATGTGTTCTTTGCCCTTGGCTATGCCCATATGCAGGACCGGATGTGGCAGATGATCATGCTGCGCCGAACGGCTCAGGGCCGGTTGTCCGAAATCTTTGGCGAACGCACGGTTCCAATCGACAGCCTATTGCGGCGGCTGGACCTTTATAACCTGTCGATCCAGTCGGTGGATGCCCTCAGCCCCGAAACGCAGACCGCGCTCAATGCATACGCGGCCGGGGTGAATGCACGTCTGGATCAGGTAAATTCCGAAGCACTTGGGCGCGGCGCCCCTGAAATGTGGTTGTTCAACCAACCCGTCGCCCCATGGCAGCCTGCCGATTCCATCGCGATCATCAAACTCATGGCGCTGCAGCTATCCAGTCATCTTGAAAACGAGGTTCTACGCGCGCGCCTGTCACTTTTGTTTCCTGACGGAGTCATGGACCTGTTGCCCGACGATCCGGGAACCGGCGTTGCGGCCCTGCCCGAATATGCATCTTTGGTGCCGGGGGCGGCCCGCTATGCCGCCAATAGCCACATGCCATTTGATCCGCTGTCGCCGGTGAAACCGCGGGAACTGGCAGGGGCGTCAAATGCATGGGCAGCTGGCATTAGCCGGTCCGCGACCGGATCGACCCTTTTGGCAAACGATCCCCATCTGGGCCTGACCGCGCCAACCATCTGGTTTCTGGCACGGCTGGAACTGCAATCAGGCGGGGTTATCGGCGGCACGATTCCGGGTGTTCCGGCCATCATGACAGGGCGGAGCGCGGATTTGGGCTGGGGCCTGACGACGGCCTATCTGGACGATCAGGACGTCTATATCGAAGAGGTCAATCCACAAAATCCCGATCAATACCGCACCGCGACAGGCTGGGCCGATTTCCGGACCCGCGACAGCATCATCGCCATCAAGGATGCCCCTGCGATCACGCTGAAGCTGCAATGGACCGCCAATGGCCCCGTGCTCCCGCCGGATCAATTCGACCTTGGGACCATCCGGCCACCGGGGCATGTGACCAGTCTGGGATGGACCGCTCTGTCGGGGCAGGACACTTCGATCGAGGCGGCAATCGCGATCATGCGCGCCCATAGTGTGGACGAAGCGATTGCAGCCGCCGAAGACTATATCGCGCCTGCGCAGAACCTCACGCTCGCTGATCGCAACCATATCGGGATGAAGACTATCGGCTATGTCCCCCGCCGCGATCCGGCGCATCAAAGCCTTGGGCGGTTGCCGACCTTTGGTTATCTGGCGCAGAACCAATGGCAGGGCCGGATGCCCTATGCTGACAACCCCGAATTCGTCGATCCGGTCGGCGGCATCTTGGGGAATACCAATAACAAAACCGTCGACAGGGCGTTTCCGAACCATATTTCCTATGTCTGGGGCGATACTCAGCGGATCAATCGCTGGAAACTGTTGATGCAAGGCCGTGAGGTCCATACCCGCGAAAGCTTTATCGAGGCGCAGCTGGACACCGTCAGCTATACCGCCCGTTCGCTGCTGCCGCTGATCGGGGCCGATCTTTGGTTTACCGGCGAAGCAGCGCCCGAAGGCACGCCCGAACGCCAGCGGCAAAAAGCACTTGCCCTTTTGTCGGAATGGAACGGCGAGATGAACGAACATCTGCCCGAACCGCTGATCTATGCGGCATGGATGCGGGCCCTGCAGGAACGGTTGATCCGTGATGAGATCGGGCCATTGGCGGATGAATTCACCCATGTTGAACCGGTGTTGATCGAACGTGTGTTCCGTGACATCGACGGGGCGTCAAAATGGTGTGACGTGGTTCAATCGGCACCGGTTGAAACCTGCACCGACATCGCCCGCATGGCCTTGGATGATGCATTAGTCTGGATCGGGGAAACCTATGGGCCCGCACTGGAATCCTTGCGCTGGGGCGATGCACATTTGGCGACCCATGACCACGCGGTTCTGGGGAATGTCCCAGTGTTGCGGTGGTTTGTGAACATTCACCAGTCAACCAGCGGCGGGGACAATACCCTGATGCGCGGTCGCACCGCAGGAACGGGCAAGAACCCGTTCCGCAACGTTCATGCAGCAGGTTATCGCGGGGTCTATGACTTTGCCGATCCGGATAGTTCAGTGTTCATCACGGCCACCGGCCAGTCAGGCCACCCTCTATCGCGGTTCTATGATGATCTGGGGGCGTTGTGGCGGCGGGGCGAATATATCCCGATGTCGCTTGATCCTGCGCTTGCGCGGGCAGCGGCTGTCGGGGTGACCAAGCTGGAACCTTTGGCGGGCCAATAACCCGCCAGAAAAAACAGGCTAAAACCGTGCAAACCGCGCCTTTTGCGCGGGCGTCCAGGTTACCGTGATCGTATAGCCGTCGTCGCCCAGGGTTTCGCTGTCCACCACAGCCTCTTTGAACAGCCAGCCGCGTTTCTTGCCGTCGGCGTAGGAAATCTCCAGCACCTCAGTTTCGACCGCAGGTTGGAGCCGCTTGGTGACCTCTTCCAACAACTCGGCCACGCCTTCGCCGCTGATCGCAGAAACGGCAACCAGGTCGTCGGTCCGGCCAGCCTGTGTCAGCAGCGCCTCGCGCTGTTGGTCGTCCAGTCGGTCGATCTTGTTCCAGACTTCGATCATCGGCGCGGTTTCAGCGACCCCGAGGGAATGAAGGATATCCATCACGTCCTTGGCCTGTTCGCGCGTCTGCGAATGGCTGATGTCGCGGACGTGCAGGATCAGGTCTGCGTCCAACACCTCTTCCAGTGTGGCGCGAAAGGCGGCGACCAGTTCAGTCGGCAGGTCAGAAATAAACCCAACGGTGTCGGACAGGATCACCTCGTCGCCATTTGGCAGGGCGATCTTGCGCATGGTGGGGTCGAGGGTGGCAAAGAGCATATCTTTGGCAAAAACCTCGGCCCCGGTCAGCCGGTTGAACAGAGTCGATTTTCCGGCGTTAGTGTAGCCAACCAGCGCGACAATCGGGAATGGCACCTTGGCCCGTCCCGCACGGTGCAGGGCGCGGGTCCGCACGACTTTGTCCAGCTTGTCCCGCAGAACGATCAGCTGGTCATCAATGGCACGGCGGTCGGATTCGATTTGGGTTTCACCAGGACCGCCAACAAAGCCAAAGCCGCCGCGTTGCCGTTCAAGGTGGGTCCAAGCCCGCACCAGCCTGCCCCGTTGATAGGACAGATGCGCCATTTCGACCTGCAACACGCCTTCGTTGGTCTGGGCGCGGTCGCTGAAAATCTCGAGGATCAGCCCCGTCCGGTCGAGGAGTTTGACATTCCACGCCTCTTCCAGATTGCGCTGCTGGACCGGGCCGACATGGCCGTTGACCAGAACCAGATCGATCTCGTTTTCCTTGAGGCGGGATTTGATTTCTTCGATCTTGCCCGACCCGAACAGCGTTCCGGGATGGATTTTGGCCAATGGTGCGATTTCGCTGCCGATAATCTCAAGATTCGGCAGGGCCGTCGCCAGTGACACGGCCTCTTCCAACGCGGGGCCAGCGGCTCTGCGGTTGCGGTCGGATTTGAGGTCCGGATGCAGGACCCAGGCCCGGGTGGCGGGCCTATCGGTTTCCATATTGGTTACTCTTCGCCTTCATAGAGGCTGATTGGCTGGGCCGGCATTATGGTTGAAATCGCGCTTTTGTAGACAAGCTGAGACTGGCCATCACGGCGCAGCAGCACGCAAAAGCTATCAAACCAGGTGATCACACCCTGCAGTTTGACCCCATTCACCAGAAAGATTGTTACCGGAACTTTTGTCTTGCGCACATGGTTCAGGAATGCGTCTTGCAGGTTCTGTTTGTCAGAGGCCATGGCCTTTTCCTTTGTTCTTGCGGCCGCGGACCGGCCCCCCGTTGTTATCCGCAAGTATGTCCAACAGTTTAGAGAGATTCTAGCCCCAAAACGCAGGACAATTACTGACGCCAGAAATCAGGGTTGAAAAGTGCGACAATCGCCAAAGCTTCGAGCCGCCCAAGAACCATGGTGAGCGCGAGGATGATTTTGGCCGCATCCGGAATGCCGCTAAAAGAGATCGGATCTTCGGCAGCGATTTCGGCCAGCGGGCCGGTGGTAGACAGGGCCGACACCGCCAGAACCATTGCGTTTTCGAACTGCACGCCGGTCAGCGACAGCGCCACCATCACGCCTACGATGGACAGCGCGAACAGCATGAAGAATATCCAGCTGATATAGGCCCCTTGCCGACGAATACGCCGGGCCTCGGTTCCGGCACCCCCGACTGACGATGGATGCACCAAACGTTCCAATTCGCGTTCAGAATGGCGAAACAGCGCATAGACCCGCAGCAATTTGACCCCGCCTGCCGTGGTCGCGATGCCGCCCCCGATCAGGGCCAAGCCAACCAGCAAAAGCCCCGGTGTCCTGAGCTGTGACCAATCAGTCGCAACGGTCCAGCTATGGCTTTCAAATCCGGTCGTGGTCAGAAACGACGCGACCGTGAACAACGCACCCCATAGGCCCTGCAGCGCGGCTAAGGCGCCGATTGGTTCGCCGTCCTCCAGCGATTGCACAAAATGGCGCAGGAACAGGAACAGCGGCACGATCACGATGAACAACAGGCCCAACCGGATTTCGGGATCGCGCCAAAGGCTTGTGCGCTCTTCGCCCATCATCCCACGGCTAAAGGTGAGACGTGACAAGGCGAACACGAAAAACGCAAAGATGAGGACCTCTCCGCCAAAACCGCTATGGGCATAGTAAAGTCCACCGATGGGGGAAATACCGCTCGTGGAAATTACCGACATCGCGTGGATCAGTGCGATGCTGGCGTCTTCACCCAAAACGACCAGACCGACCCACAAAAAGATGGTCAGACCGATATAGATCGGCGCAAGCCGCAGAAAGAAATGAAACAGCCTTTCCGCAGGATCGGCAATCTTGGTGATTTGGGTCAAACGACGATCCGCGCCGGCTGCCGCGGCCCGCACCTCGAACCCGCCAAGGTTCAAAGGGGCCAGAATTGCCAGAAACGCGACCCAGACAAACAAACCGCCCAGCCAGCCAACCTCGGCCCGCCACAGATGCAGCGGCATGGCAAGCCGATAAGGGTTGTCGAACAGCGTGGCCCCCGTTGTCGTGAGGCAAGACACCATTTCGAACCACGCGTCCAGAAAGGTGATATTTCCAACCGACCTATGGAACGGCACCGCGAGCATCACAGGCAGAACCAGAAAGGTCGCAAGCAGTGTGAACAAATGGCTGCGGGTCGGGTTGGTGACCTTGGTGTTGATGGTCGCCATCCCGATCATGACCGCAAGGATCAGGAATAGCAGCATCGCGTAAAAAAAGTCGCGCGCGATCGCATAGCGGCCCATATCCACCGCTAAAATGGACGGAAGGATCATTGAGAACGCCCCCGCCCCCATCAGCAGCACGAACAATGGCAGCGATGTCAGGTAGCGTTGCATCAGAAAAAGTCGATCGACACTTGCAGCAGTCGTTCCACCTCGGGGACATCGGCGGCCATCGTAAAGATCGCGATCACGTCGCCTTCCTCGATCCGCAGGTTGCCCATCGGTTTGACCAGTTTTCCATCCTTGAGGATGCCACCCAGCAGCACACCTTCGGGGAAATTGATGTCTTTCAGACGCTGACCTGCAATCGGCGAGGTGCCCAGCACCTGTGCCTCGATCATCTCGGCCTCGGCATCGCCGATCGAATAGACAGCACGCACGCGTCCGTGGCGGATATGGCGCAGGATCGACGACACCGTTGTGGCGCGCGGGTTGATATAGGCGTCAATCCCCAGCGGGGTCATTAGCGGCACGAGCGTCGGGTCGTTCACCAGACAGATCGACATCTTTGCCCCCATCGCCTTAGCCCGGACGGCTGCCAGCATGTTGGTCTTGTCGTCATCCGTGACCGCTAGAACTGCATCGGCGGTAGCGACATTCGATTCCGACAAAAGTGCTGAATCGAGCCCGTCACCATGCAGCACAATCGTGCGTTCCAGACTATCCGCTGCGACCTCGGCCTGTGCGCGGCTGCGTTCGATCACTTTGGCGCGGACCTTTTCGGTTTGCGCCTCGAGCGCTTTGGCAACACCAAGCCCCACATTGCCGCCACCGATAATGACGATGCGTTCCTGACGGCTGTTCTTTTTGCCGAAAATCTCCATCGTGCGGTTGATGTCGCGGGTTTCGGTAAAGATATAGCAGTCATCCCCTGCAAATAGCTGATCCCCCGGCGCAGGCGCGAACAATGACCCTTCGCGGCGGATACCGACAACAATCGCGTTCAGGGTTGAAAACAGATCCGACAATTGCCGCAGCGGCGTGTTGATCACCGGACATTCATCGGTGATCGAAATGCCCAGCAGTTGCCCGTGGCCATCCAGAAAACTTTCGGTGTCAAAGGCGGCGGGCGCAGCAAGACGTTGCAGCGCAGCCTCGGCGACTTCGCGTTCGGGGCTGATCACAACGTCAATCGGCAGATGGTCGCGACGATAGAGGTCAGAATAGATTGCATGCAGATAGGATTGCGACCGAAGGCGCGCAATCTTGCGCTGGACCGAAAAAACCGAATGCGCCACCTGACAGGTGACCATGTTCACCTCGTCCGAATGGGTGGCGGCGATGATCATATCGGCATCGCGGGCCCCTGCCCGTTCCAGAATATCGGGATAGGACGCATGGCCCACGATCCCATTTACATCCAATGTTTCGGTCGCCCGCCGGATCAGATCGGGATCAAGGTCCACGACCGTCACATCATTCCGTTCACCTGACAAATGGCGCGCAATCTGCCAGCCCACTTGACCGGCACCGCAGATGATGACCTTCATGATAACCCTTTCCTTGGGTGACTTGGGCTTTGTCTGGCAGAACCACCAATCGGGGTCAATCCAGATGGGTCTGGATCAATCGTCCTGATCTTCGTCGTCTTCCAGATGGGCAACACGTCCGCCAGATTTGGTGGTCGTCACAACCCCCAGCGATTTAAGCTTGCGGTGCAACGCTGACCGTTCCATGCCAACGAAAGATGCCGTGCGCGAAATATTGCCGCCAAACCGGTTGATCTGGGTCAGCAGATATTCCCGTTCAAACAATTCCCGCGCCTCGCGCAGTGGCAATGTCGCCAAGGCACCGGCCAGAACAACGCGGCCTTCCTCGGTGCCGGATTCATTATTGGCCGGTAATTCTTTGGCACTAATCGGATCGGTCGTTTCCCCAAGGATCAGGACACGTTCCATCACGTTCTTGAGCTGGCGGACATTCCCAGGCCAAACCATGGTCTGCAAGAGCGCGCGGGCATCTTCGCCCAATTTGCGCAGTGGCAGGCCTTGGGTCTTGTTGAACTGGGCGATGAAATATTCGGCCAAAAGCGGAATATCCTCGCGCCGTTCTTCGAGCGACGGCACCTCGATCGGGACGACATTCAGCCGGTGGAACAATTCCTGCCGGAAATTGCCCGCCTGAATTTCAGCCGCAAGATCGCGATTGGTGCTGGAAATAACGCGCAGGTCCACCTGAACCTTGCTCGACCCGCCGACGCGGGAAAACTGTTGGTCCACCAGCACCCGTAGAATTTTGGACTGGGTCCCCAGCGGCATATCGGCAACTTCGTCGAAATAGATGATGCCGCCGTTGGCCTGTTCCAACAGCCCCTTTTCGATCCCGCGCTCGGCGGTTTCGCGACCAAACAGTACCTCTTCCATCCGGTCAGGTTCGATCGAGGCCGAGGATACGGTGATAAAGGGCCCGTCAGCACGATTGGAATTGGCGTGAATGAACCGCGCGGCGATTTCCTTGCCCGCGCCCGCAGGGCCCGTCAGCATAACGCGACCATTCGACTTGGTCACCTTGTCGAGATGGTTTTTCAGGGTGCGGAACGCAGCACTGTCCCCCAGCATCTCGGACGGGCCGCTGTCGCCCCGTTTGAGTTCCAGATTTTCCCGACGCAGACGGCTGGTTTCCATCGCGCGGCGGATCACGACCATCAACTGGTCGATGTTGAACGGCTTTTCGATAAAGTCATAGGCACCCTGCTTGATCGCCGCGACCGCGATTTCGATATTCCCGTGGCCAGAAATGATCACGATCGGAATTTCGGGGTGGTCGCGCTTGACGGTCTTAAGGATGTCGATCCCGTCCATGTGGCTGTCTTTTAGCCAGATATCGAGGATCATCAGCGCGGGCTTTTCCTTTTCGATTTCCGCCATGCACTGTTCTGCATTTCCTGCAAGACGGGTCGTAAACCCTTCATCTTTCAAGATATCCGAGATCAATTCGCGAATGTCGCGTTCGTCGTCCGTGATCAGAATATCGCCCATGTCTACCCTCACTCACTCTTTTCTTGTTCAGCGGCGCCCCTAGGCAGCGCTGGTAGTTCGATAACGGCCATTGCCCCCGGTTTGGGGGTGCCGCCAAAAATCGGGGCGTCCTGCAATGACAGGCTTCCCCCATGTTCTTCGATGATCTTTTTAACGATCGGCAACCCGAGGCCCGTCCCACTTTCGCGTGTGGTTACATAGGGTTCGAACAACCGCGCCCGATCCTCGGGCAAACCAATGCCGTTGTCTGCAATGGTGATCCGAACAACGCGGTCGTCACGGGCCATGGCAACCTGAATTTCCGCGCTGTGTCCATCTGGCTTGCCTTTTTCGTAAAGGCTTTCAATGGCTTCCCCTGCGTTTTTAATCAGGTTTGTCAGGGCCTGCGACAGCATCGTCGTATCAAAATCGGCCAAGACGGGTTCCGGCGGAAGGTTGACGGTAAACTTGACCTCTGGCTGGCCAGCCTCTTGCAAGGTGATTGCATCGCGCACGATCGCCACCAGATCCTGCTTGACCTTTTCCGGTTCGGGCATACGTGCGAATTTCGAAAATTCATCAACGATGCGCCGTAAGTCATTGGTTTGCCTCACGATTACATCGGTCATCTGTTCCAGAACGTCCGATTCTTCGCCTACTTTGGGGGCGAATTTGCGTTTGATACGTTCGGCGGATAGCTGAATCGGGGTCAGTGGGTTTTTGATCTCATGCGCGATGCGGCGGGCGACATCGCCCCAAGCCGCCATGCGCTGTGCCGAAACCAAATCGGTCACGTCGTCAAAGGCCAGAACATACCCTTCCAGATCGCCGTCTTCATTTCGACGTGTTGCAGCCCGCACCAATAGCGCCTCTTGGCTGTTGTTGCGGATCAGATTGACCTGCCCTTGCACCACTTCGCGCCCTTCATGGATCAATTCATCAAATAGCGGTCCAAATTCGGGAACGATCACCGAAAGCGGGGCCGCCTGCGGGCTGTTGTCCACATCCAAAAGCCGCCGCGCAGAGCGGTTCACAAAGGTGACTTGGCCCTTGGAATCGAGCCCGACAACGCCCGAGGTGATCGACGACAGCACAGAATCAAACAGTCGACGCCTGCGTTCGATCTGGTTGGAGTTTTCGATCAAAGCCGCCCGTTGATCCCGAAGTTGGCTGGTCATCTGATTGAAATAACTGCCCAATTGGGAAATTTCATCGTCCCCGTCATCTTCGATAACCCGCACATCCAGGTTCCCCGCCCCGACCTGCTGCGACGCAGTCACCAAGCGTCCGACGGGTCGCGACAGGCGCTCCGCAAACCATAGCCCCAGCCAGATTGCGGCGAGGATCAGAATGACCGCAAAGCCCAGATACAAAAGACCGAATTCGAACAGCAGCCGGCCGCGATCCTGTTCCAATTGCTGATACAGAGTCACCGTCGCCTTGGTGTCATCCAAAAGCGACAGGATCTTCCCGTCCACAGCGCGGCTGACATACAAGAACCGGTCAACATAGGCTTCAAGCGGGATAAGCGCACGGAATTCGTCGTTCGCGTAATCCTCGATAATCAAGATACCCTTTGCCTGCGCTTCGGCGATTTGGTCGGGGGTCACGGCCTCGAAGTTGAATTCATAGGATCGCGCGCCCCGCGCCACGATAACGCCCGACCCGTCGATCACGAAACTCTCTGTCAGGCCACGTTCGATCTGTGATTGGACTTGCCCCAGAACCTGCCGTAACTGGCCGGAATTCATAAAGAAATACCGCTGCCGTTCGAGGTTGAGATACCCCGCAAGCGCCGTGCCATCCCGCGTCAGTTCTTGCCTGTGCTCGTCCTCATAGGCTTGGGCGGCGGATAATGACGTCCGCAAAACATTCTGCACCCTGTCCGAAAACCAGCCCTCTAGACCAATGTTGATCGACAGCACGGCAAAGACCGCGACCAGAACTGTCGGGATCAATGCCAATAGCGCAAAGACGCCCGTTAGGCGAAGGTGGAGGCGCGAACCAGCGGACCTTGCCCGCCGCGCGACGATAAGCTGGGCCACGCGCTGCAGAACCAATGCCGCAACCACGAGGATATAGACCAGATCGGCCAGCAACACGATCCGCAAGGATGGCGCCTGCCCGCCCTGATTGAGCGGCCCGAGAATGACAAAGGTAATTCCGGCCAGCAGTGGGCCAAGCAAGACCAAGGCCAGCGTCGATGCATTCTGGACACGACGCTGCCGCCGCCAACGGCTGAGACGCATCAATCCATTGCTCATGAGGGATCGTTGCACGATCTCGCCCTGTCAAAAGCCCGCCAAAGGCGCGCACCGCCATATATGTGGTCCTTGCCAAAACCGCAGATCAGTGACCTGCGACTCTGTGGCCACGGTTATGTTGCGGTTTTACATCAACTTGCGGCGGCGAGTCACGCGGATATCCAGTTCGGTGATCTTCTTGCGCAAAGTATTGCGGTTGATACCCAAAAGATCAGCACATTTAGCCTGATTTCCGGCGGTCGCTTCGAGCGCGATTTCGATCAGCGGCGCCTCGACTTCGCGCAAGATCCGGTCATAGAGCCCCGCTGGCGGCAGCTGCCCACCGTGCAGGTCGAAATAACGGCGCAGGTGTTTGGCAATCGACCCAGACAAACGGTCGCCATCGCTGGCCCCGCGGATCGGTTCCATCGCGGGCTGGTTCTGGAGGATATTTTCCATCTCGGCGCGGCTGACCATTTCTTCGGTCGATGTGGCGACCAAACGCCGGATCGCGTTTTCCAACTGTCGGACATTCCCCGGCCAGCTATAGACCCGCGCGAGTTCGAGCGCCTGCGTGCCCAAACGGCGCGTCGGAAATCCGTCCCGTTCTGCCTTGGTCAGGAAATGGTCGGCCAAAAGCCCGATGTCATCGACCCTTTCGCGCAGGCTGGGCACGGCGAGGGTGACACCAGAGAGGCGATAGAACAGATCTTCGCGAAAGGCCCCCGCCTCGATCAATGCCCCTAGATCCTGCTGTGATGTCGCCATGATGCGGGGGGCGTTTTCGCCCAGACTGTCCAGCATCCGCACGATCTTGGATTGCGCATCGGCGGGCAGATCCCCGACCTCGTCGATAATCAGCGACCCACCCCGCGCACGCGACAACAGTGTCGATGGCCCATCCATTCCCTGCAGGTCGGCAGCGCTGGCCACGATACACGGCAGGCTGCGCCGGTCGGAAAAGTCATGGATCGCCCGCGCGATCAGCGATTTTCCGGTCCCGCTTTCCCCCGTGATCAGAACGGAAAGCTGAGTATTCATCACCCGTGCGATCAGACGATAGAGCCCTTGCATCGCGGCCGTGCGCCCGACCAGCGGCAATTCCTCGCTCCGGTCTTCGGGGGCCACGCGCGATTGGGGGCTGCGGCGCTTGACCTCTAGCGCACGGGCGGCGCGTTTCATCAGGTCCGGCAGGTCAAAAGGCTTTGGCAGATAGTCGTAGGCGTCTTTTTCCGCAGCCTGAATGGCTGTCATGATCGTATTCTGGGCCGATATCACGATCACCGGCAGACCCGGTCGCATTCGTGCAATTTCAGGAAGCTGATCGAGCCCGTTTCCATCCGGCATGACCACATCGGAAATCACCAGATCGCCCTTGCCCTCTTCGACCCAACGCATCAGCGTGACCAGCGACGAAGTGGCATGGACCTTGCACCCCGCCCGGGTCAGCGCCTGCGTCAGGACCGTTCGGATCGTGCGGTCGTCGTCTGCAACGAGAACAGTGCCATCCATTATGCTTCTCCGTCATGTGATTTGGGGGCTACGGGCAAGGACACGCGAAACACTGTGCGGCCGGGTGTGGAATCGACGGAAATCCAGCCACCGATATCCGCGATCAATTTCGACACCAGCGCGAGGCCAAGCCCCGTGCCATTTTCCCGGCCTGATACAAAGGGTTCAAACACATCATTGGCAATTTCGGGCGGCAAGCCCGGCCCGTCATCGATAATCTCGATCTGAAGCGGCAGCCGTGCATGTGTCCCATCCGGTCGCCGGATCCGCAAAGATGTGTCGTAAAAGGTATGGATGCGGATCGTGCCACCTTCGGACCCGGCCTCGGATGCGTTTTTCAGCAGATTCAGGAAAACCTGTAGCAATTGGTCGGCATCCGCGAGCGTCGAAGGCAGCGAGGGATCGTAATCCTCGATCAACATCATATGCGCGCCAAAGCCGACAGCCGTAGATTGCCGTGCCCGATCAAGAACGTCATGGATATTCACGACCTTGAGCGACGGCGGACGCAAATTCCCGAATTGTTCGACCTGTTCCAGAAGTTTGACGATCCGGCGGCATTCGTCGACGATCAGATCGGTCAGTTCCTGATCTTGCGGCTCAAGGCTCATCGACAAAAGCTGCGCGGCCCCCGTGATCCCCGCCAAAGGGTTCTTGATTTCATGGGCGAGCATTTCCGCCATGCCGATTGCGGATCGTGCGGCCTTGCCCGAATGGGAATTCATGGTCATCCGGCTGGCAATTTCGCGCGGGCTGATCATCATGATCATCGCCCCCTGCGATCCGCCCAAGGGTGAGAACTGGATGTTGCATTGCATTGGTGCCCGTTCGCCGGATCCGACATCCACATCGTTGACGAAAAGCGAGGTCTGGTTGGCCCGTGCCCGCGCATAGGCAGTTTCGATCGGCGCATCGATCATGATCTTGTCCCAGACAAGGGACCCGTTCAGCGCCTTTTCCGACAGGTTCAAGAAACTTTCCGCGGCCGGATTGGTGTCGAGGATGATGTCATCCGGCCCGATCAGAACCGCAGGCACCGGTAGCGAATTCCAAAGCGAGGTATCGACGATCATGCGGCAATCCTTTCGCCATGCGCCAAAGCGTCCGGCAGCAAATCGAAAACGGTATCGGGCTCAGACGTCAGGACCCGGTGCCGCAGCGCCGCGTCGGGGACTGCATGATCCATATACCAGCCCAGATGCTTTCGCGCGGTCTTGCCGCCCAGATCGCGGCCATAGAAGGACAGCATCGCGTCGTAATGGCCTGCGACCATATCAACATAGTCGCGACCGGTGGGGATCGCGGGCTTTGATGTTTCGAACAGCCCTGCGCCGACCTCGGCCAAAATCCATGGCCGGCCTTGCGCCCCGCGCCCGATCATCACCCCGTCCGCGCCGGATTGCTCCAGCGCCTGACGGGCGGTGTCGGCGGAAATGATATCCCCGTTGGCAATGACAGGGATCGAAACCGCCGCCTTGATATTGGCGATCGCGGCCCAGTCCGCCTGACCTTTGTAGAACTGGCAGCGGGTCCGCCCGTGAATGGTGATCAGACGGATACCTGCAGATTCCGCACGTTTGGCCAGATCGGCAGCGTTCAGAAGCGCATCATCCCAGCCCAGACGGGTCTTGAGCGTCACCGGAACCGATACTGCGCCCACAACTGCCTCGATCAACGTCAGGGCATGATCAAGGTCTTTCAGCAGCGCAGACCCAGAATAGCCGTTCGTCACCTTTTTCGCCGGGCAGCCCATGTTAATGTCGATCAACTTGGCGCCATTCGCCTCGACGATGCGGGCGGCTTCGGCCATCCATGTTGCCTCGCGGCCTGCAAGTTGAACGGCAGTGTTGGACTGGTCAAACCCCAGCTCCGCCTTTTCACGCACCCCCGGTTTGGCCTGCACCATTTCCTGACTGGCAACCATTTCGGACACGACCCAGCCAGCCCCAAAGCGCGCAACCAATTGGCGGAACGGCAAATCCGTGATCCCCGCCAGCGGTGCCAAGGCAACCGGAGGACATAGGCCGATTCCATCCAGTTTTATCTGCGGCGTGATGTGCACAATATCCTCGGACTATGGGTTGTTCTGGTCTCTAGCTAGCCCGTCACCTGCACACCAGCAACAGATAGAGTGGGAAAATTTAGGCAATAAATGTTATTTGCGTAAAATTTAGGCATGTATTTGTGCTGCTTTCGCAATTTGCGCCTGAAACACCAAGGCGTTATGGAAAGCGGAGTAGGACCAAGGGGCCAGTATGAAAACTTCCGTAATCATCGTAGCGGCGGGGCGCGGGCTGAGGGCTGGTGGCGAGGTCCCCAAACAGTGGCAGCTTTTGTCCAATGGCCATCGCGTCATTGACCAGACCATCGCGGTCTTTCGCGGCCATCCGGCGGTTACCGATATCACCGTCGTCCTGAACCCCGACGACATGGCGGCCGCCAAACTGACAGGATGCCGGCTGGTTCCTGGCGGTGCGACGCGGTCAGCCTCGGTTCGTGCAGGGTTGGAGGCGTTGGTCGATGATACGCCGGATCTGGTGTTGATCCACGATGCAGCGCGGCCCTTTGTGCCTGTGTCGGTCATTGATGCGGTTCTGGATGGCTTGCAAACCTGTGCAGCTGCGGCGCCTGCGCTTGCGGTCACAGATGCGCTTTGGACAGGTGTCGACGGGCAGGTTGCCGGAACCCATCCGCGCGACGGGCTTTACCGTGCGCAAACACCACAGGGCTTCCACTATGCCGCGATGCTTGCCGCACATCGCGCCCATCAGGGGGATGCCGCCGATGATGTCGCTGTGGCCCGTGCGGCGGGTATCGCTGTGCGCATTGTGGACGGCAGCGACGAGAACTATAAGATCACCCTACCCGCCGATCTGGCGCGGGCGAAAACCCAAACGAGGCCAAAGATGGATATCCGCACCGGTAACGGGTTCGATGTGCACCGGTTCTGTCCGGGCGACCATGTCTGGCTTTGCGGCGTTTCTGTGCCGCATGATCGGGCGCTGTCAGGCCATTCGGATGCCGATGTCGGGATGCACGCCGTCACCGATGCAATCTATGGCGCCTTGGGTATGGGCGATATCGGCCAGCATTTCCCGCCTTCGGACCCGCAGTGGAAAGGTGCCGCCAGCCATATCTTTCTGGAACATGCCTGCGCCCTTGCCCGCGAAAACGGGTTCACCATCACCCACGCCGATTGCACGCTGATCTGCGAATACCCCAAGGTCGGCCCGCATGCGGCAGCAATGAAGGCTGAAATGGCGCGGATCATGGGGATGACCCCCGACCGGATCAGCGTCAAGGCAACAACATCGGAAAGGCTCGGGTTTACCGGCCGGGGCGAAGGGATCGCCGCAATCGCAACCGCAACTTTGGTGAAAACATGAGCAGATTGATCGCGACCTTTTTCTATGTCGGGCTTTTGCGTCCGGCCTCGGGCACTTGGGGCTCTGCGGCAGCGGTGGCCTTGGGGCTGGTGCTGCATGGGCTGGGCAGTTTTCCCCTTTTGGCGATGGCCACGATTGCCGCAACCGGCTGGGGTTTTTGGGCGGTCGAACGCGAGTTGCGCGACAGACCCGGCGAGGACCCGTCCGAGATTGTCATAGACGAGGTCGCAGGTCAGTGGATTGCGCTATTGGCCCCTTCCTTTGGGTTCTGGATGATGGGGCTTGATAACTGGAACTTTCCCTACCCCGGCTGGGTCGGTGCCTTTTTGCTGTTCCGCTTGTTCGACATCTGGAAACCCTGGCTCGTCGGGCGCGCCGATGCGCGGCACGACGCGGCGGGTGTGATGATTGACGACCTTTGGGCGGGCCTGTTCGCAGGCGTGGTGACCATGGTTCTGGCCGGTATCGCGCATGGATTCCTGATGTGATCCTTGCCAACGAAATCCTGCAATTTGCGCTGTCAAAGCATGCCGTCATCGCCACGGCAGAAAGCTGCACTGGCGGTATGGTTGCCGCTGCGCTGACAGATATCGCGGGGTCCTCTGCCGTATTCGACCGGGGTTTCGTCACCTACAGCAATCAGGCCAAGATCGACATGCTGGGCGTTTCCGCCATGACACTGGCAGCCTTTGGCGCGGTGTCCGAACAAACCGCCGCCGAAATGGCGACGGGAGCACTGCGTAAATCGGGCGCGACACTTGCCGTTTCAACAACGGGGATCGCCGGACCGGGCGGTTCGGATTTCAAACCCGAAGGTCGGGTGTGTTTCGGGATCGCGACGGCCGAGGGATGCCGGACCGAAACCATCGAATTCGGGGCGCTGGGCCGCGACGCAGTTCGGCAAGGCGCGCGGGATCATGCATTGCGGCTTTTGCTATCGGCACTGAGCATTTCATAGCGCAACGATCGCTTTTCTCTAACGCCCATAATTTGGGCATTTCGCCATATATGCGCTCATCCATTACGCAAAACGACAATTGCACACATTAAGGGCGGTCTAACTGTCGGTCGCCTCTTTCTTGTGCAGGGATTGCCCGACAGGGTGCCGCGAAATTCGGTCATTTCAATGGAGATTAGAATGAACGGTGCGGATACCGCATGGATTATTGTTGCGACGGCCCTTGTGCTGTTCATGTCATTGCCTGGCCTTGCCCTGTTTTATGGCGGGCTGGTGCGCGCGCGGAACGTGCTCTCGGTGTTCATGCATGTCTATGCGATTGCCTGTCTGATGTCGGTCCTGTGGCTGGCGGTCGGCTATAGCGTGGCCTTTGGTGATGGCGGGGCCTATTGGGGCGGGCTGGGCAAGGCGTTTTTGACGGGGATCGATGCGGATACGGTCAAAGGCACCCTGCCCGAGGTTCTGTTCTTTGCCTTTCAGATGACCTTTGCGATCATCACCCCTGCCCTGATTGTCGGCGCCTATGTCGAACGGATCGGCTTTGGCTTTGTGCTACTGTTTTCGGGGCTTTGGATGGTTCTGGTCTATGCGCCAGTCACCCATTGGATCTGGGGCGGCGGTTTTCTGGCCGATGGCGGGATCTTTGGCGAAACCGGGGTCAAGGATTTCGCGGGCGGGATCGTCGTGCATGAAACCGCGGGGCTTGCAGCACTATTGCTCGCTGTCTTCCTCGGGCCGCGTAAGAACCGGCATACGCCGCCGCACAACCCCGGCTTTGTCATGATCGGGGCTGCCATGCTTTGGGTTGGCTGGTTCGGATTCAACGGCGGGTCCCAACTTGCCGCTGATGGTGGGGCGGCGATGGCCCTGACGGTAACGCATCTGTCCGCCGCTGCCGCCTCGCTCACTTGGGCGCTGTGGGAACGGATCAAATTCGGGCGTTCATCGCTTGTCGGCATCGTGACCGGGACCATCGCGGGTCTCGCGTCGATCACCCCCGCCTCGGGCTATGTCGGTCCGATCGAGGCATTGGCCATCGGCGCGATCGCGGGCATCCTGTGCCAAGAGGCTGTGAATTTTGTTCGCAACCAACTGCATATCGACGACACTTTGGATGTCTTCGCGGTGCATGGTGTCGGCGGTATTTTCGGCACGATCATGATCGCCGTTTTCGGCCACGGGTCGTGGGCCGCACAACTGGGAAGCCTTGCAATCGTCGGCGTCTTTACCGCTGTGGTGACCGTCGCCCTGATCTATCTGGTCAAGGCCGTAACCCCGCTGCGCGTCGACGTAGAAATCGAAACCAACGGACTCGACCTGTCGGTGCACGGCGAACGCGCTTACGAACTGAATTCCTAAAGAAGACTATCGGGGCGGGCAAACATCAGCCCGTCCCGAAACCCCTAGGCCAATCCGGCGACAAACCCTGTGATGTCGTTGCGCTGGATCGCGGTCCAGATCGGGTCATGCCGATCGCCGATCAGCCCTTTTGCCTTGCGCAATAACTTTGCCTGCCGCGTGTCGATGGGCATTTTCGCATCCAGATCATGAAAACTTTCGCGCGTTTCGCCGTTAGCCAACGTAAACGTCACCCGCGCCTGCATCTCTGACAGGCGGGTCGTTGGTTCGACCTTGATCAACTGTCGGGTCGCGACCAGATCGGCCCGCGCCGCTGTCGCATCGGCAAAGCTGTCGATGGAGGCTGTTTCGACGCCGTGCAGCGCCATTGCGCAGGTCTGGCGATAAGAAAATTTCGCTTCGAGCCCGGTCACAGGGTCGGGTTTGTTGCAGACAGTCATCCAACGCGGATGGGTCTGGATGGTGACGCTCGCCACATCTTTGGCGTCCAAACCCGCGCTCGCCACCGCCTCTAGCATCGCATGCAGACCGTGACAGCAAGCATGGAATTTGTGGCTGATGGTTTCGAACAACCATGTTTGGCCAAAATCCGAAACTGCATCAATTTCAGCGGCCCCGTGATGGGTCGGTCCCAGCCCCTGTGGCCCGCCAAGGCCCGCAATGGTTGAAGTCATCCCCGCCTGCGCGAGAAGTGCCGCTTCGACCCCGGTTTCGGCAGCAATCCCTGCGTTATAGGGTTTTCCCATCGTGCCGAATTGCGATTTCAGGCCTGACGCCCGCGTCGCCGCGATCCCGATGGCAGCGATCATTTGATCTGTGGTCAGCTGCAAAATACGGCCCGCAGCCAGAGTCGCGCCAATGGCACCTGCCGTGGCAGTTTGATGGAACCCCACTTCATAGTGGTCCCGACCCAGCCAAACGCCGGTTCTGATCGATCCCTCGACCCCGATAAGGGCCGCTTCGACAAAATCCTGAAACCCCGCGCCCTGCCGTTCGGCCAGCGCCAGTGCTGCCGGAACAACCGCCACCGACGGGTGCCCAATATGGGCGAAATGCGTATCATCGAAATCGAGAGCGTGGCTGATCGTGCCATTGGCAAGGGCAGCCGCACGGGCCGGCACGCGGCCGCCACCGAAAACCTGCGCATCCTCGCGGCCCGCATCAGCCAGAACCCTGCCCCGAATGATGCCGGCCACCGGTTCTGTCGTGCCCGCGATCCCGCAGGCCGCCCAGTCGAGGATCGACAGACGCATCATTGCCACGGCATCAACGCCCGACACCGGCGCCAAAGCGACCTGCGCTAGTTTCTGTTCAATGCCCATGGATCACCTCATCCGCCCTCGTTCGGGGTCAAAGTGATGCGGCGATCAGGAAATGTCTATGGGGTCAGGTGGCGCGATAGATATCGGCGGCACGGGTTTCAAAGGCATGGACGACACGGGCCATGGCCTCGTTAAAGAACATACCCGCAGCCCCCTGGAGCAGTTTGTTGCGGAATTCAAAATCCACCTCGAATGCGACCTCGCAGCCTGTCGGGTGATCGGCAAATCGCCAGACCGAATTAAGGTGTTTGAACGGCCCCTCAATATAGCGGGTTTCGATCCGGCGGTCGGTCGGCCACAGCTTGACCTCGGACCCAAAGCTTTCGCGGAAAACCTTAAAGCTGATCACAAGATCGGCCAGCATCACCAGATGATCACCCAAATCGGTAACCGACCGGATGCGCGCGGCAGCCGTCCATGGCAGGAATTTCGGATAGGATGCCACATCCGCCACAAGGTCATACATCTGCTGGGCAGTATAGGGCAGAACTCTGGTCTCGGCGTGGCGGGGCATTTCAAATCCTTGGTTGCCCGTCCCATGTCGTGCATCAGCGTCACGGATGCAAGATTAAGCCCGAAAACAAATCGATTTGCGCGGTGACAATCGGGTTCTGTCAGGATACACCCGTCACCGTTTGCACAAGGAACCACCCATGACCGACCGTCCCTATGTCATCGACCAAATGATCTCGGCCAAGGCTATCGCCGCGCGGATCGAGGCGCTCTCGCGCGAGATCAAAGCCGAATTCGCAAATACTGATAAATTGGTTGTGGTCGGCCTTTTGCGCGGGTCGTTCGTGTTCATCGCCGACCTCGTGCGCGAGTTGGACCTGCCGGTCGAAGTCGATTTCCTCGAAGCCTCGTCTTACGGTGACGCGATGGAAAGCAGCCGCGAGGTGCGTATCCTCAAGGATTTGCGCGGTCAGATCGAAGGGCGCGACGTTCTGCTGGTCGAGGATATCATCGACACAGGCCATACCCTTTCAAAGGTCACCCAGTATCTGACGACGCGCAAACCGAACAAACTGCGGACGATTGCTCTTTTGGACAAACCCGCGCGACGCGAGGTGGATTTCAAGGCGGATTGGATCGGTTTTGAAATCCCCGATGAATTCGTCGTTGGTTATGGGATCGATTTTGCGCAGCGTAACCGGAACCTCGGGTTTATTGGCAAAGTCCGCTTTACCTGATGGGACAGGCGCGATGAACCATTTCCTGTGGCTATTTCGGGCGAAACGGGCGGTGCAGAACCCGCCTTCGGCACGCAGGCTGCGGATCATCGCAGTTGTTGTGGTCGTCTGTCTGGGGCTGGTGGCTGTTGAGAGATTCATCGGCTGGCCGGATTGGGCCACCGTGCAGGGCAATGGCCGGATGTTGCCCCGTCCCTAGGCCAACCTGTCGCGAAGCGCATTTGCCAAGACCCGTCTGACCAGTCGCAGGCGCGGCGTTTCGGCCAGATCACCATGGGTTGCCACCCAGACCGGCACATCGGCCACCGGCAGGGTCAGATCGGCCCGCACGATCCCCGCCGTTACATCCCCGATAAAGCTGGGCAAAACCGCCCGCCCGATGCTTTGCGCCACCATCTGCGCCAAGACCGGAAAGCTGTCCGCCCCCGCGACAGCGGTATTCCCGTCCATCTGGTCTTGGACCCAATCCGCGACCACCGACCGGAGCAATGGCCCCCGCAGCCCGAGCCATGAGGCATCTGGCAGGCCAACCGGGTGATAAACCGCGAAACGCAGTTGCCCGGCGGATTCGCCGATCAGATCATCCGGCAACACCCGCGCAGGCCGAATCGAAATATCCGCATGCAGCCGCGCCAGATCGAGATGTGCATTTGTGCTGTGCAATTCGATCCGCAGATCCGGCAGATCCTGCATCATCCTCGCAACGATTTCTGGCAGGACCTCTAGACACAGGCTATCGGTCGATGTGATCCGGACCACCCCGCTGACCTTGGGTGCGCTGCCCTTCAATAGGCGTTCCACCGATTCGACGGCGTTTGCGACCTCTTTCGCGGCCTCGATCGCCCGCAGTTTGTCCTGCGCGATCTGATAGCCCGTGGCGCTGCGGTCAAAGATGGGGCCGCCATTGCGCTCCTCAAACGATGCGACGCGCCGCAAGACTGTTGCATGGTTCACACCAAGAACTCGCGCAGCGCCGCTCACCGAACCGGTGTCCACAACGGCTAGAACAAAGCGGATATCGTCCCAGTTTTCCTTGTTCATGTGTTCCCAATTCCTCCAACGACCTGTGCAAAAAACACCCAACAACCCGCAAAAATAGGGAATGGTGTGACTCAACTAGAAAGGACACCATCAGGTTAAGTTTCTCAACTCTCAAATCCGTGAGGTATTCATGCGTTCTCTTCACATCCTTCTTGCCGGACTTGCTTTGGCTGCTGCGACCACCACGACACTTGCCGAAAGCCATGTTGATCCGGCGATTGCCGGTGCGATCAAGGCCCGTCAGGCCCATATGCAGCTTTATGCGTTCAACCTTGGAACGCTGGGCGGTATGGCGCAGGGCAAGATCGACTACGATGCCGATGCCGCATCGACCGCCGCATCTAATCTTGCCGCACTCGCCCATCTGAATGGCCGCGCTTATTGGCTGCCGGGATCGGACAATGCCTCGGTCGATGGAACCAAGGCCCTGCCCGCAATCTGGGCCGACGGGTCGGACATCGGTGCCAAGGCCGCCGCTTTGGTCGAGGCCGCCGATGCGATGAACGCCGCTGCTGGACAAGGGCTTGAGGCGCTGCAGGCGGCGATGGGCCCACTTGGCGGGGCTTGTGGCGGGTGTCACCAAAGCTATCGTCAGTCCAATAACTAAGGCAGGCCAAGCATAACGGGGTGCGCGTGATCTTAAGGTGGTTCAAATATGCTGTCGGCTTGGGCGTGATCGCTGCTTCCGCTGGCCTATGGATCACGCGCCCCAACCCCTTGCCCGAAACCGCGCTAAGCAGTGTCACTGGAGACCCGATAGCCGGCGAGGGCGTCTTTGCCGCCGCTGGCTGCGCGTCTTGCCATTCGTCGCCGGATGCAAGCGGAGAGGCGCGGCTGGTCCTGTCTGGCGGGCGCGCGTTTGCCAGTGATTTCGGCGTGTTCTATGCGCCCAATATTTCGCCCGACCCTACACATGGGATCGGAGAGTGGAGCGACACCCAGATTGCGTCGGCCCTTTTGCGTGGCGTCGGCCGCGAAGGTGCGCATCTTTACCCTGCCCTGCCCTATGCCGCCTATAACAAGATGACGCTGCAGGACGCGGCGGACCTGATCGCCTATTTGCGAACCCTGCCGTCCGATCAGACCCCGAACAAGCCGCATGACATCGGCTTTCCGTTCAACATCCGGCTGGCGCTTGGCGGATGGAAGCTGCTGTTTGAACGATCCGATTTTGTGGTCACGGGGGATCTGACGCCCGAACAGACGCGCGGCCGCTATCTGGTCGAGGCTTTGGGACATTGCGGCGAATGCCACACGCCCAGAAATGCCTTGGGCGGCCTACAGCGCGACGCTTGGCTGTCAGGCGCAGCGATCCCTGGGGGCAACGGCCGGACCCCCAACATTACCCCCGCGAAACTGGGCTGGAGCGAGGCCGAGATCGTCGAATATCTGACCAGCGGCTTTACCCCCGACTTTGACACGGCGGGTGGTGAGATGGCCGAGGTAGTCAAGAACACCGCGACCTTGCCCATCGAGGATAGGGCCGCAATTGCCGCCTATCTCAAGGTCGCGCCAGCGATCGAGTGATGTCTACCGAAAGATGCGAAGGTAGGGAAACCAAAGCATCAAGGCGTGGAAAAGTACCAATAATGGAAAAAACAGAACATAGCATTCTGTTGGGGTAAGATTGCCCGATACAATCGCAACTATTCCAAGCGCAAGGATACTCCAGGTCATTTTGAAGGACCTAACCCGTGGCATACGTTCGGGTTTGAACAAAGCTTCGTAAATGACCGGCAGAACTAGAAAAGCAAGTGCCACCTGAACGGCTATTGCCACCAAAAGCTGTCGTTCAATAGTGTCCGCAAATATCTGGGCCGCGATATAGATACCGATAAACCATGCGCCGATCTGCCCAATGCTCATGATCGACGCACGAAAAAGGACCGGCATTAGACTTTGCCGAGTTTCGCCAGTCGTGCCGCCCGCAGACGTGCGAAATCATCGCCTGCGTGATAGCTGGATCGGGTCAGCGGCGTGGCAGAAACCATCAGGAAACCCTTGCCATAGGCCGCCTTTTCATAGGCTGCGAATTCTTCGGGGGTCACGAAACGGTCAACGCGGTGATGCTTCGGCGTCGGCTGCAGATATTGCCCGATGGTCAGGAAATCGATGTCGGCGGCGCGCATGTCATCCATGATCTGCATCACGGCCTGCTTGTCCTCGCCCAAGCCCACCATGATCCCAGATTTGGTGAACATGGTCGGGTCAATCTCTTTGACCCGCTGCAAAAGCCGGAGCGAATGGAAATACCGGGCACCGGGCCGGACTTCGGGATAAAGCCCCGGCACAGTTTCCAGATTATGGTTGAACACGTCCGGGCGGGCCTTGACGACAACTTCGAGCACGGAAGGATCGCAGCGCAGGAAATCGGGGGTCAGAATCTCGATTGTGGTATCGGGCGACTGGTGGCGCACGGCGCGGATGGTTTGGGCGAAATGTTCTGCCCCACCGTCTTCGACATCGTCGCGGTCCACGGATGTGATGACCACATGTTTCAGGCCCAATTTTTTGACCGCATCCGCTACCCGGCCCGGTTCAAAGGCATCCAGCGCCTCTGGCGGTTTTCCGGTCGCGATATTGCAGAACGAACAGGCGCGCGTGCAAACCTCGCCCATGATCATCATGGTCGCATGGCCCTGCGACCAACATTCGCCGACATTGGGGCATCCCGCCTCTTCGCAAACCGTCACGAGCTTGTGCGACCGCATGATGTCACGCGTGATCTTGTAGCCTTCGGAAGTGGGGGCTTTGACCCTGATCCAGTCCGGTTTCTTGGGCTGGGCGTTGTCAGGGCGATGTGCCTTTTCGGGATGCCGTTGTTCCGGGATTTTGAGGTCGCGCAAGGAATTTTCCCCATACTGAAAAGCTGCGGTCTTTGTAGTCTATGCCAACCACAGCGCAAGGACCAGTAGGTCAAAGCCGCCATGCGGCCCGTTCAACACTGTGGCGGTTCAACAGGGGAAGTTTACATGTCAAAGAAACTCATCGCCGAAGCACTCGGCACGTTTATTCTGGTATTCTTTGGATGCGGTTCGGCCGTGTTCATGGGGGCGCAGATCGGGATGCTTGGCATCAGCCTTGCGTTTGGTCTGTCGATTGTAGCGGCAGCCTATGGTCTGGGCGCGATTTCAGGGGCGCATCTCAATCCGGCGGTCTCTCTCGGGATGGTCACTGCGGGGCGCATGTCGGTTGGCGACTTTATCGGTTACGCGATTGCACAGATTGCCGGCGCGATTGTTGCGGCTTTGGTCATTCTGACAATTGCCAATGCCACTGCGGGCTATGACCTTGCGGTCAATGGGCTGGGCCAGAACGGCTATGGCGCTGGTTATCTGGGCGAATATTCCGCGACTGCCGCGCTGCTGTTCGAGGTTGTGGCGACCTTTCTGTTTGTCACCGTGATCCTTGGCGCGACGCAGGCAGGCGCACCTGCCGCGATGGCAGGTCTGGCGATCGGCTTGACGCTCGCCGCGATCCATCTGGTCGGGATCAATGTGACCGGCGTTTCGGTCAATCCGGCGCGGTCCATCGGTCCGGCCTTGTTTGCTGGTGGTAAGGCTCTGGCAGACCTTTGGGTGTTCATCGTGGCCCCGCTGGTCGGTGGCGCTGCGGCTGGTCTGTTGTATGCCGCCGGGATCACCCGCGCCGACGCCTGATATCTGTCGCCAAAATCATCTGGGCCGTCCGTTTGGGCGGCCCTTTTGTTATCCGATCTTTGGGCCGAATTTGCCTTGGGTCTGTTCATAGTGCAGCTTGAGCCGCATCAGCGCGATCCGCAGAACGATCTTGCCAGACCGCGCGGCCCAACCCAGATTTTTCTCAGACTGCTCTAATCCCTCCAGAAAACAACACGTGCGGAGAACGACATCTCCCAGACCGGGACCCAATTCGTGCAGGGCCTCCTTGACCCGTTCCTTGGCGGCTGCGGACCCGCTTTCGGCACTCGCACCAGCAGATCGGGGGGGCATCGAACCTGTCAGAAAACTTTCCCAGTTCTGCGTCGTATGGGGCCCCATCTGCGCCAGTTCGAAATCTTCGCGCAGGCGCTCCCCGACCGCGACCAATTCACGGCTTAGGAATGGGCGGCCATCGCGGTCCCGACGGCGTGACAGCCCCGAAAGCGGGCTTTCGGCAATAACCTGACGATACCCGCGTGGATCAAGGTCAATACCTGCACGATCCCAGTCTGCTGTCGCATGGGAAAAATCTGCCCGCCCTTCCGAAAACCCCAAAGCGCGGTTTTCGGCCTGCGCCATCATCCGTTTGAGTTCAGTCCGGCCAAGATTGGTAATGTGATACCGGGCAATCCGCGCGTTTGAATCATTGCAGCTGATCCATTCGCGCAAGGCAATGCCGCGCGCGATGTCTTTGGAGACAACAGCCGTCCGGGTGGTGCTGCCGTCGCCAAAATCGCGCACGACCACGGCCATGTCCATTTCACGGGCAGCCGCCAACACCGCACCGCTTTCACACAAACGGCGCAGCACCCGCGTGGCCTCTTTTTCAAAGTTGGCGTCGAGGTCGGGTTCTGAACCGCTGGGCGGGACCATCTGCAATTCGATATGTTGTGGAACGGCTGGATCCATCTGATCACTCTCTTTTTGTTGCGGGACATGTTTGGAAAGGGCCTGCAAGATATCGTCGATCAGGGGGTCATCCCGCCGGTTTTCAAATCGCCGGACCTGTCGCAAAACCGTAGACGGGTGACACTCGGTCGCGCGGGCAATGGCCCGGATCGAGATCCCCGTTTCAGTGTGCACAAGATAATTTCTTGCAGCAGTCGGCACCCATTCGGGCAACCGAACAACAATCGTTTGCCAATGCGCTATGCCCATCGTTATCCCCCGTTCAGTTCTGGCGGTTGATCGCAGTCACCAAACAGCAAGCTATTGTTAACGCTGTTAGTGAAGTCTTAACCGAGCCTGAGGCCGATCATTGATATCAAAAGATAAACAAGGCTAACCGCCCCGAACGGTAGATAGATATATCACGCAACACACGGCATGGTTGCATATGGTAGCCCGAGATTTAGACGAAACCTTTCCGTCTGATCCCAATTTTGGAGGGCGCCATGCAAGATATCCTAACCCGTGTCAGCCGGATCAACCGACCGAGTCTTTTGGTCCGGACCGCAAGATTTGCCGTGGATGAATATAACCGATCAAGTCACCTACCCCGACTGATCAAAACTCAATCCCTACCAGGCGCGGGCGAGGCCCTGACGCGGCTCTTGGATGTCGAGGCTGAAATAAACGAACTCCGCACGGCGGACCGCGCGGAGTATTCTTTTGCCAATCATATCGACCTGCTGATCGCCATCATGGGCGAGGCAAGATTGCTGCGCGGGACAACCCGCCCAACCCCGATCACATGAATGCGTCAGGCATCGAGGCTTTCTTTTCAGCCACATAGGCGTTCAGCGCTTCTTCGATTGCAGGGTCAAGCGCGGGCTTTTGGTAGGTGTCGATCATCTTTTGCACGCGGACCGCGGCAAGTGCGCGGGTGTCGCGCGCGCCTTCTTCGTCCCATGTTTCAAAGGGTTTGTAGTCGAACAGGTCTGACCGCCAGAAGGCAGACTTAAAGTTGGCTTGGGTGTGTTCGCAGCCGAGGAAGTGACCACCGGGGCCGACTTCGCGGATCGCACCCATGGCCTGCCCGTTCTCGCTCATGTCGATACCCTTGGCGAGATGGTGCAGAGTGCCCAACTGGTCCGCGTCCATCACGAACTTTTCAAAGTCGGCCACAAGACCGCCTTCGAGCCAGCCACAGGCGTGGAGCATAAAGTTCACGCCAGCAAGCAGACCCATGTTCAGGCTGTTGGCGCTCTCATAAGCTGCCTGCGCATCGGGGAGTTTCGATCCACAGAAACCACCCGCCGAACGATAGGGCAGCCCCAGACGACGGGCCAACTGACCCATGCCATAGGTGATATGCGCAGCTTCGGGGGTGCCAAAGGTCGGCGCGCCGGAATTCATGTCGATCGAGGTCACAAATGCCCCGGCAATCACCGGTGCGCCCTTGCGGATCAGCTGGCTATAAGCCACGCCCGCCAGAACCTCGGCCATAACTTGGGTCAGCGTGCCTGCAACCGACACAGGCGCCATCGCACCACCGACGATAAAGGGCGAAATGATCGCAGCCTGATTATTGCGCGCGTAAACCTCGAGCGCCCCCATCATGATGCTGTCAAAGGTCATAGGCGAGTTGATGTTGATGAGCGAGGTCATCACGGTGTTCTGCTGGACGAAATCCTTGCCAAACAGGATGCCCGCCATATCGACCGAATCCTGCGCGCGGCTGGGTTCGGTGACTGACCCCATGAAAGGTTTGTCCGACAGGGTCATATGGGCAAGCAGCATATCAAGGTGACGCTTGTTCACCGGAACATCTGTCGGTTCGCAGACGGTGCCACCCGAATGGTGCAGCCATTTCGACATATAGCCGAGTTTCACGAACTTCTGGAAATCGGCGATGGTCGCGTAACGGCGGCCACCTTCGCTGTCGCGCACAAAGGGAGGGCCATAGACCGGCGCCAGAACCAGATTGCGTCCGCCGATTTCGACGGAACGCTCGGGGTTGCGGGCGTGCTGGATGAACGACTTGGGCGCGGTGGAACACAGTTGACGGGCTAGACCCTTGGGAATCCGGACGCGTTCACCCTGAACATCGGCACCGGCCGCTTTCCAAAGTTCCAGCGCATAGGGGTTTTCGACAAAATTGACGCCGATTTCCTGAAGGACGGTTTCCGCGTTCGCCTCGATGATCTCGAGCGCTTCTTCGTTCAGGATTTCGAGGTTCGGAATATTCCGCTGGATGTATTTTGCCGTTTCGACCGAAACTGCCGTGCGCTCGGCGCGGCGTGCAGCACCCCCGCCACCGCGTGCACGACGACCCGAACCTGCTTCTGCGACTTCCGACATCCCAAGATTCCTTTTCGTGAAGATTTCTCAATCGAATACTCCGCGTTTGTCGGGATCGGTGCCGGAATTGCGGCCATATGGGTGCGAAAGCGACATTGACCCTGTGGCAGTCGTCGCATTTTTGCGCCAAGCGGCAGCAGCCTCTTGCCCTTGCTTTGCGGCGGCCTTATTCCCCTGCCATGACACAGCATGACCGCCTCCTTATCATCGACTTTGGTTCTCAGGTAACGCAGCTGATCGCGCGCCGCCTGCGGGAACTGAACGTTTATTGCGAAATCCATCCGTTCCAGAAAGTGACCGATGGGTTCCTAAAAGATTTTGCGCCCAAGGCCGTCATCTTTTCCGGTGGGCCCGACAGCGTCACCCGAGACGGGTCGCCCCGGCCGCCAATGGGTGTCTTTGATATGGGCGTTCCGATCCTTGGGATCTGCTATGGTCAGCAAGTGATGATGGAATGCCTTGGCGGCAAGGTCGAAAGCGGGCATGGCACCGCAGAATTCGGTCGCGCCTATGTCACGCCTACCCCGCATAAGCTGTCGATCCTTGATGGCTGGTTCGAAACCGGTCGCGAACAGGTCTGGATGAGCCACGGCGACCACGTGTCGAAAATCGCGCCGGGATTCGAGGTTTACGGAACCTCGCCAAACGCGCCCTTTG
>Ga0102812_10000206_pt1 | contig 42861 bp, 32 predicted proteins | sample ColrivemetaGS713_FD_79334 | JGI IMG/M metagenome (GOLD analysis project Ga0102812, IMG submission 79334) | Estuarine microbial communities from the Columbia River estuary - Flood tide ETM metaG S.713 | ecosystem: Environmental > Aquatic > Marine > Intertidal zone > Estuary | place: USA...
CTATATCAGTTGATGATATGGCCCGGATTTCTGAAATGATACATTCTGAACATTCTTCTTTTAACAGAGCCCGTGCCTTGCGTTTGTATTTAAAAGAATCGGGAGAAACATCCAGTGATTTTATTGTGCAAATCATTGAAAAGGAAAAATCGGCTACAGTTTTAGCGATTTGTCTGGCCTGGCTGAAAAAAAACGATTTGGATCTGGCTATAAAATACGCGGAGAAATTTCGACAGAGCAAAGCGGTTCAGATTGAGACAGCCGTGGCTGATATTCTTGAAAAAACAGGAAATATTGGTCATCTCCCTTATTTTAAAGATAGGATTTTAACCAAGAGCGTATTCCAATTGATCCCAATCCTAAATGCTTATAACAAGTTGCTGGAAAAACAAAGTCCGGCGGTCATTTTTGAGTATAGTGAGTGGTTGAGCAATTCGGTTCGAAACATGGATTTGTCAGAATACAAAATGAGGTTATTTGACCAATCAATTCAATATCAATTAAATGCATTACGCAGGATTGATTCGGATGGAACTGATATTACAGTTGATGTTAAAAAATATATCCGTGGTCTTGAAAAAATGCTGGACTATTAATTTCCGTAGTCTGAATTGTAATTTTTCTTCTTAAAAATACCAGAGAAGCCAAAGATGCTGCCGATCACACCACCGATGATATGCGCAAACTGAGAGATATTATCAGCTTCCAGGCCATTCATGAATTCTTTCCCAATAAATAAAATGGCGACCAATACAAAGGTGATGGGAATTTCACCACCTCTGGAGTTTGTGAAGGAAACCAAAAGAATAAGCATGAAGACAACTCCGCTTGCCCCCATCAGGCCTGTATTAAATAAGAACAGATTCAATAATCCTGATAAAACTGCCGTGATAAAAAACATCATCAGCGTGTTTATGCTTCCATATTTTTCTTCGATGATCGGTCCCAGCAATAAAACAAAAGTCATATTTCCAAGCAGGTGTTCCAGGTTAGCATGTCCCAGAACGTGTGTAAAAACAGTTGGGTAATAGAGAATTGAACCAGAAACAAGGCCTTCTCCCACTGAAAAGAAAGGAGTAAGTGATCCGCCTAAAAATTCATTGAGGAACAAGATCACCGTACTCAGTATTGAAAAAGTTAAAACAACCGGTGCGTTGTATTTTATCCTCATACGATTAATTTAGCCTTGTGATTCTTTCTCTAATATTTTGCTATTTTTTCAATGCCTCAAATCTTTCCAGACCACACTCCAGAAAAGCTTTATATTCTGCTTTATCTGGTGTATAAGCAACCGGTCTGTTCAGGATTTTTCCTTCCGGAGAACTCAAAACATAGTAAGGTTGGGAGTTTCTTCCAAAATGTATGGCCTGAAAATCGGCCCATTTATTTCCAACGGTTCTCATTTTCTTTCCACTAAATGAAGAAATAAAGCTTTCTTCCAGTGGTTTTCTATCATCAACATAGAGTGAGATCAGGACATAATCATTTGTGATAATGTCATTGATGTCATTTTCACTCCATACATTGTCTTCCATTCTTCTACAATTCACACATCCGTACCCCGTAAAATCGATCAGGATCGGTTTGTTTTGTTCCTGAGCATATTTTAAACCTTCATCATAATCGTGGAAACAATCAATATTCAGCGGACAGTGTTTTGGTAATATGTAACTATGACCTGCTGGTGGCGCCAAACCTGAAAGCAAGTTTGGAGTAATGAAGGTATTGGATTGCTTATTTACCATAAAACCAGATGCGATGTATGCGGCAATAAGCAGCATAAATACACCTCCTGCCCATCTTCCGGTGGTTATTTTCTTAACGGGGGGATCCATTTTGAAGCGGAGTTTTCCCAGATAATACAAGGCCATTGCGATAGCAATAATTACCCAAAGTCCAACAAATAATTCATAGGGCATAAACTTCCAGTTCATCGTCAAGTCAGCGATGGAGAGGAACTTAAGAGCCAGTGCTATTTCAATAAAACCAAGGGTGACTTTTACGATATTCATCCAGCTTCCAGACTTTGGCATTGAATTCAGCCAACTTGGGAACATGGCAAAAAGTGCAAATGGCAATGCGAGTGCTATTGAAAAACCAAGCATTCCAAAAAGAGGTCCAACCGGGATTGTTCCCAGGATGGTTGCGCCTCCGCCAGTAGCTGTTTCAACCAAAAGTGTTCCGATAATGGGACCCGTACATGAAAAAGAAACCAGGGTCAGGGTAAATGCCATAAAGAAAATACCAACCAGGCCGCTTCTTTCAGCCATTTTATCAGATTTATTTGCCCACGAACTTGGAAGGGTAATTTCAAAATACCCAAAGAACGAAATGGCAAAAACGATAAATAATATTGCGAAACTTATGTTGAACCAGGCGTTAGTCGAGAGTAGATTCAATGCATCTGCACCAAACACCCCTGTTATCAATAATCCAAGTACCAGGTAAATGACTATTATGGAAAGGCCATAGTAAATAGCATTTCTAATTCCTTTTGCCCGGGTGGTACTACTTTTTGTGAAATAACTAACTGTCAGGGGTATCATTGGAAATACGCAAGGAGTCAGAATAGCAATAAGTCCGCCTCCAAATCCCAATAAAAAGATGAGCCACCATGAGCTGCTTTTTTCTTCCGGTTTTTCGGTATTGTCGCAAGAACTTTCTTCGAATTCTTTATCAAAGCTATGTTTCGAAACCGGAGTCAATGCGTCCTCTGAATCATTTGTTATATCAGTTGATCCCAGATCCGGCACATATGTAACTGATTTAAGATTGATAAGGTCAAACCCAAAATCTTGTTGCAAATTAATACATCTTGTATCATCGCAAGACATATAATCCAGATAGCCATTGAGTGCCTTAGTTGCATCCAATACTTTTACACGTTGTCTGATCTCATAAGGTTTTTCAGACATAAATTTGATAACATTTACGCCATCAAACATCGGATCTTTACCTTCTTTTTTCTTACCAGTTTCGATCGCATCACCCGTCACCTCGATTCCGTCGGCATTATCGAAATTAATTGATGTTGGTATTGGGCCATTTTCCTCCGTATACATGGAATATACGCACCACGAATCAAGCATGGTAGCCCGATAGATCAGATCATATTCATCATCTGTTATTTTTTCCACGGCAAATTCCCATTCAACCGGTTTGATCAGTTGGTTTTGTTGATTTGCATTTGTGTTGTTTTCAACTTGTCCTTCAGTTTCCTCGTGCAGCTTGTTACTACTGGGTATTATTCCCGTATTTGATTCTGTTTCTTTATTTTCCTGTTGTTTGAATTCAAAGGAAAAATCTTCATCGGTAGGGGGTAAACATCTGGTATCATCACAGGTCATAAAAGTCAGATATCCTGTAATTGGTTTTGATTTATCACTTATTTTAACCTTTTGAGTAAAAACGCCCTGGTCATAAAATTTGGCGATGTCCATTTCAAAGACTTTGTCATATTTCTCTTTAAGGTTTCCGCTTTCTGCAGCCGTTCCGATCAATTCATAATTATCTCCTTCATCGAAAGTAAAACTGGTTGGAACCGGGCCTCCATCCTGAATAAACTGAGAATACACAGCCCAGGTTTTATCAATATTGGCTGTAAAAATCAAATTATATTCTGAATCGGATATTTGTTCACTTTTCCAGGACCATTTTACAGGGTGCAATACCTGAGCCTGGATAAATTGATTAGCAAGGAGAAATATTCCAAAAATTAGTAAAAAGCGTTTCATTGGTATTTATTTTAATAAATATTAAGAAGGGTTCCATACAAAACTTTACTTGTCTTGTGATTATTATGCCTGAAACCGAAATAGAAGGCAAATTTATTCATATAGTTTTTAAGACTTTGTGATAAAGTACACAGAATCAAAACCAGAAGTGTGAAAAAATAATAAAAAACAGAATAAAGAAGTGCAGTAATTCCAAACCCAAGTCATTTTTAAATCGATTCATTAACATACTTCCACAGATTGAAAGCGGTAAAATTAAAATGATCAATCCCGAAAATAACATCTTGTTAAGGTTAAAACTTAAGCACAGTATACCAAAAAAGAGTATCCAGTAAATAAGGTTTACTTTTTTCTGAGATTGTATGCTTTTTTTAATCGTAAATTTTCTATAGTAGATAAATGAACTTATTGTTAATATCAATAACAACAGGAATATCAACAACTCATTTAATTTAATATTGTTGATGGAAAAAACCCAGGAAAACTGTTCTGAAAAGCCGGGCATTATTTGTACGTCTCCATAATTCCAAAACCTAAAAAACAAGCCAAAAAGAAACACCAGGACAAAGCCAACCAAGATCTGAATAAAATCACGAAACTTAATTTTTCTCAGTGTGGCGGTACTCAGAAAAGCAAAGATCAGGAAAAGAAAGTGCGGGGAGAAAAACATAGTACTAAGGCCTACAAAAAAGCCGGTATTAAACAAATGTATTGATGCATTTGGTTTTTGATATACCCTGAAAACACTAGAAATTCCAATACTCAGGAAGCTAACTGATATTAGATGTGGCGACACCCAGAACATATCCTTATGGATGGAAGTTAAAAGAATAAAAAGCATTCCAGGATATAAATTAATTTCTCTGGCAATTCTATTTTTAATAACGATATGGTTGATTATTACTGCATTCAGGAAAATAATAAAGCTGGCTAGCATCACATTCCATATGTAGGTTCCGGGCAGATGTTGATCTAAGAATTTATAAGCCACACTTGGGTTCTCTATGTTTATTGGCCAGTTGGGGGTGCCAAAAAACACCCATACCCTTGTTAAAATTGTATAGGGAAATAATAAAAGGGTAAATACAAACCAATTCTTTCTAAATAATTGAACCACTTTACGTATTATTTATTGTTAGTCAAGTGTTTATATATGCGTTAAAATGAAAATAATAATTAATATGCAATATATAACAAACATTTAAGTTTTTGAAATTCTTCTGTTTAGAACTCTGTATAATATTAGCTAATTTATTTTCTATTGGGGATTAAAATTCAGCTTTAGTATATTTTTGATAGTTTTGTATCAAATGAATAACCAAATCCAGGCATGGGTAAGAATCTTACATATGAGGAATTTAGTGCCAAACTTTTGCTGTTCGGTGAATATACCGTACTGACAGGATCTTCGAGTCTTGCTATTCCATTTTCCGGGTATCAGTTTCGGTTTTGTAATACCAGAAAAAATCAATTTTCCGGTTTAGTGAAATCCTTTTATGACTTCTTGAAATCAATAGATTTTTCTGAATACGACACGACGTTTTATCATTCAGAATTTGAAAAAGCCTTCATGGGTGGTCTGTATTTTGAATCCAACATTCCGATTGGATATGGATTAGGTAGTTCCGGAGCTTTTACGGCGGCTGTTTATAACAAATTTTTTAAAAAAGTAGAGACTGCTTCACCAGAAGAACTACGAATGCTATTTTCTGCCATTGAGAATTTTTTCCATGGAAAAAGTTCTGGTATTGATCCACTGATCATTTACTTAAATCAGGGTATTTTCAGAGATAAAAATAAAAACATCATTCCTATTGATTTTAACTTAACCGCATTTGGCAATTTGAGTTTATCGCTGATCAATTCGGGTATTTCCCGCAGTACGGCTCATTATGTAAGTATCTTTAACCACAAGATAGGGTACAGTGATTTTTTAGAAAATGAGATTCATCCGCTTAGTGAAATAAATAATAAAGTTATAAGCGGTTTAATGGAAAAGGGAAGTGGTTTTGATCTATTTCCATATTACAATGATATTTCAAAGCGACAGTTTATGTTTTTCAAGGAAATGATTCCTAAAAATATATACCCGATCTGGGAGGCAAGTTTAAAGCTTGAAGACCACGCCATAAAATTATGTGGTGCAGGTGGGGGAGGGTTCTTTTATCTTTTGTCCAGGGACCGGTCGGCTTTCAGACAAGCTTTTCCTAAAATTGAAGTTATTAACATTTACAATTAAAAACTGTTAGCAAAGGGTGGAGTTGTTATTAGTTAAGTATAGTGATATATATATATTTATTATATGTACTTTTTATATACAATTCTAACACATATTCCAAACACCAAAAAATCTAAAATCCTAAAGTTTTTATTGTGTTAGTAGGATATACACAAAAAATGTAAGAATGTTAATATCTTGACATTCAATTGATTAAATCTAATATTTCATTATTTTACTGTGGATAACATCTTAATACAGAGAGTACATAATATTTGATAATATACTTATACACATACTCACAGCCTTAATAATAATAGTATTGTTTTAATTTAAATTTAGATATTATTTATTAATGTGTTTGAAAAAATCCATTCCCCATTTTAAAATAAAATCTACTATCTTTAAGTTTTTAAAACAAAAAACAACACATATAATGAATGATGAAATAAGAAAATTAGAACCCAGTGTTTTGTGGAATCATTTCACAGATCTGAATGCCATTCCCAGACCGTCAAAGCGGGAAGAGCGTGCCATACAATTTGTACAGGATTTTGGATTGCGATTGGGTCTTGAGACCATTCGGGATGAAGTTGGTAATGTTATAATAAAGAAACCTGCTACACCAGGCATGGAAAATTGTATACCTGTTATTCTTCAGGGGCATGTGGATATGGTGCCTCAGAAAAATAAAGATGTAGAATTTGATTTTGACAAGCAAGGCATCAATATGTATGTTGACGGAGATTGGGTTAAAGCTAAGGGAACGACTTTAGGTGCGGATAATGGGATAGGGGTTGCAGCTGCGATGTCAGTTTTGTCTTCTAACGATATATCGCATCCACCACTGGAAGCTTTGTTCACTATGGATGAAGAGACGGGTATGACAGGAGCTATGGCCCTTAAATCGGGTTTATTGGATGGTAAGATACTTTTAAATTTGGATTCTGAGGATGAAGATGAGATTACGATAGGTTGTGCAGGAGGAATTGATGTCACGATCAACAATCAATACGAATTAAAAAAAGTTAAGAAGTCAGCTGTTGCTTATACGCTTACTGTAAAAGGTTTGAAGGGTGGACATTCTGGTATGGAGATACATATAGGCAGGGGAAATGCCAATAAGATCATGAACCGTCTTTTATGGATGGCACAATACAGGTTTAACATCAGAATTAGTTCTATTGACGGTGGAAGCCTCAGAAATGCGATTCCAAGAGAGAGTACTGCTGTAATCGTGATGAACGCCAAGTTTGAAAAGAAATTTAAGAAATTCATTAAGGAAGAGAGAGAGATACTGAAGGCTGAGTATAAAACAACAGATCCTGATATTGATATAATTTCAGGTTCAACTGAAAAACCAGAAAATTTAATGGATAAGGATTCTCAAATTCTATTGTTGTCAGCAGTTTATGCAAATATGAATGGAATTTTTAGAATGTCGCCTGATGTTGCGAATCTTGTTCAGACTTCAAATAATCTTGCGAGGGTTTCAGTTAAGGATGGAGAGGTTGAGATTCAGAACCTAACCCGTGGAGCTGTTGATTCAGAAAAGATGGATTTGGCTTATTCTATTCTTGCTACTTATGAGAATACAGGTGCAGAAATTACGCTTGACGGAGCATATCCCGGATGGGCACCTGTTCCTGATGCACTAATCAACACTTTACTTACGGATGTATATAAGAAAGAATTTGGTAAAGAGCCGCATATCATGGCTTGTCATGCAGGTTTGGAATGTGGTATAATTAAAGAAAATTATCAGGATGTAGATATGATTTCATTTGGCCCCAACATCAGAGGACCTCACTCTCCTGATGAGCGAGTTCAAATTTCATCTGTTGGAAGATTCTGGGGATTGCTTAAAAACACATTAGCGAGTATGCCTAAAGTTGGTTAAACGCTTTATGTATAAAAAAGAAAAACCTGATGTATTGTACATCAGGTTTTTTTTATGATTTTAAAAATTTATTTTTGGGTTATTATTCAGGTATTTGAGCTCCTGCTTCACTATTTGCGCCGAACAGCAACAATGTTTCTTTCCACGGATATTTATTCATGAACATAGAAGCTGAAGAATTCATTTTTCCTTGTTGATTCATTCCTAAAGCCCTTGCCCATTGATTTTCGCTTGAATTAGGATCATAATCCAGTGTTTCTTTATAGCTGGCTGCAAAAAATCCTTTTAAATATGCTTTATTGACATTCATTTCGGGAGCTTCTCCTTTATTGTTTGATATGGATTCAAATTCCAGATCTTCAAATTCGTCTACATATATTTTTAGTTCGACATTGCTCGCTGGGTAATATTCCATATCTCCTCCTTTATTTCCGAAGAAAATGTTATTGTCGATCTTAATGTATTCATCTTTACAGAACCTTGAGTTGTCAATGCCTCCCATAATATTTGCACCTATAATATTATGATGAATATTGTATTGTAATTTGGTCATTATTCTAACCCCATATCCCATATCAAGGTAATCCTTTAATCTACTCCAGGTAAAGAGTATGGTATTGTTGGCTATTTCTACGTCACCGCAAGAAATCATATCTGCTTTTTCCTTACTTCCAGCACACGTTCCAAAGATCTCAATTGCTGCCATTTTATTTGCAACGAAAACATTGTTCAACACCTTGAATGAACCACTTTTATGTGCAGCTTGAAGCCCAAAATTGGCACCATTTACAAATACACAATTTTGAATGGTAACATCACCTCCCTGAACACCAGAACGAATTGAGATGCAAGGCTCGTCAACTGTACTATTTTTACCTGTAAGATGTTCTGTTGGTAATCTTAATAATCCTCCTTCTACACCTTCCACAAAACCTTTTTTAGGATCATAAAGGTTTCTTTCCCCCATTTCCCAAACGATATTGTCAATGAATGTACCATCAACTTCTTTTGTAAACCTTAACAAGGCCTTTCTTCCTTTGCTTGCACTTTTGTTATCGGGTTGAAACAAGGTAGGGTGGTTGATAATATCTTGTTGTGTAAAGTTTTCATCCCAGCTTCCCATCAAAATTAATGGTACTTCAGATTCTAAATAGCCCATTCCAAATGTACCACTATAAACGCCTTCTGCAATGTAGATCTTATCGCCAGGTTTAACCAGCTTCATCGCTTTATCTATATTTTTTAATGGCTGGGTTTTACTTCCATCGTTTTTATTTTTGCCTTGCTTTGAAACATAATATATTCTTGCACCACTAACATTATTTTCTTCTGTTTCTGCAGCCTTATCTTGTTTCTTTTCTGATTTTTTAAAAGAGTTGGCTTTAGTCTTAATTTTGGAAAGATTGATTTGGCCTTCAAGCTGTGGTGACATCATAAATGCAACTACGATCAATAGTAGATGGAACGCAAATTTTTTAGTCATGTTTATTGATTTATTGTTTTACAAAGAAATATCTTTTAAATCATTCTCAGAAACAAAACGAAAACGAAAAGGTACATTTATTTTGCAAAAAATAATAGCTTTACAAAAACTAAATTCTTGTTTCAGTGTATAATTCAGTCGATTATTCCGAATTAGTACAAAACTGAATGAAATACATTACATAGCTTTAATAAATGTTCCACGTGGAACATTTATTAATAGATTGAAACGCCATTGAGGTTAATTTCTGTTTGGGTGTGTTCGAATCCTATTTTATGAGTTTTAAATATTGCATTAAGTTTTAATTCAATTTCATCAGCGATTAAGCTATTTGGGCTGGCAATAAAAATGCCGGGGCCTAAACCAGCAAATCCACAACCAAAAGCTCCTTTAGAAATTGAGAGTTCTTCTATATCCTGGAAATAAGGATATAGATGTTTTAATTGCTCTTTTAATAAATTGTCCTGCAGGCTTTCCGAAAACAGATTAAAATCCGAAGTATATAACGAACTGATCATTGTTGCAATATTGCCACCGTTAATTATGGAGTTTTTTAGTTTATCAGATTTATCTATGAAATTTAATTTTTCCTGTTCATTGAATACAATATCAGGTTTTATCAATGTTAACTTAATCCCTGTTGGCGCATATATTTTTTGAAACTTTTCCGTTTTGTCATTTTTGTATAAAATTATTCCACCAAATAATATGGAACACACCTGGGCAGGGAATGGGTTAATATTGAATTTTGTAGCTGCCGCTTCTGCAAATGGCAACAGATCATATCTTTTTAATGGTTTTCCCAATAGTGCGTTTACAGCGAAAACGCCTGCAACGGCTGAAGCTGCATTTGAGGAGAAGCCACTATTTAAGGGAATGTTTTTTGTGAGTATAAAACTAATTCCGGTTTTCTCATTTAAATGATCAAGGAGTAACTGACCCGCAAGGCTGGCACTATTGAGATGTACTTCTTTGGACATTCCTTTTTTGTAACCGCTTATTGATTCAATTTTGACCCCATTGTGTTTAGTTGTCAATCTAGCCTTTAATTCATCTCCCAGATGATTTACAGCTACGCTCATAATCGAAATTCCAGTTGAAAAACCCGCAATTGATGCTGGTGCAAACACCTTTACTCCTGTATTACCGCTCATATTTTGATTTAATTAATTTTCACTATATTATAGACCTTGGATGTATCCGCCTCATTATTCGTCGGAAAATTCCACCATTTTCTTTCTATACTCCGTTAAAACAACCGATTTTGAGAGGAAACCTGCATATTGACCTTGGTTAATGACCGGGAGATTCCACATGTTAGAATCTGAAAATTTCTCCATAACGGTTTCCATTCTGTCTTCTATGTCAATATAAAACGAAACAGCTGTCATAAGCTGTTCGACATAGATGTCTGTATATAATTCGTTCTTGAACATGATTTGCCTGATCTTGTCCAGATATAATATTCCTTCCAATTGGCCATCATTATTTACCACAGGAAATATGTTCCGTTTGGAATTTTCAATGGCCTTAATGATTTCACCCAGGTTTGACCGGGGAGAAATACTGCTAAAGTCGGTTTCAATCACTTCAGAAATATTCATGTGATGTAAAATAACCTTGTCTTTATGGTGCGTTAATAATTCCTTCTTTTGTGCAAGCTGCCTGTTGTATATGGAGTGGGGGACAAATAATTTGACTGTTAGATAAGATAAGATCACAGTGATCATTAGTGGAATCATCAAAGTATAACCACCAGTTAGTTCTGCGATCAGAAAAATTGCAGTCAGCGGTGCGTGCAGAATGCCTGCAAATACACCTGCCATTCCAACAAGTGTGTAGTTTGTTTCATTCAGATCAAACTTACCCACTATATTCATTACTTTGGCAAAGACAAATCCAATTGTTGCACCAGTGAATATGCTTGGTGCAACCACGCCACCAACGCCTCCCGCTGCCAATGTAAGTGAGGTCGCGATTACTTTAAAAAGAGCCAGTCCAATCAATAAAATTATGATGACAGCCATATTCTCCCTGTGGGAGAAAAACGGGCTGTGGTCCACGATTTTCTGATAATCACCAGATAAGAGGTCGTTAATCGTGGCATAACCCTCCCCAAATAAGGCCGGGACAGCAAAAATCAGTATACCTAACATCAAGCCGGCAACAACAAACCTGGTCAATCTTTTTTTGAGTAATTTCATATTATCCTCAATAAACCAGAATATTCTTTCAAAGTAAATGGAAATCAAACCCGTAACTAAACCAAGTAAAAGATAAAAAGGAACATCTGAAACCTGATAGTTGGCCGCAATATCTACCTTGATCAGGAAATCCCCGCCGTATATCACTTTATTCATAATAACCCCACTTATGGAGGCAGCTAATAATGGGAGAATCGAGAAACTGGTTAGATCCAGCATCAATACTTCAAGAGTGAATATAAGTCCGGTGATCGGTGCATTCAAAGAACTGGCCATTGCACCTGCTGCGCCACAAGCAAGTAACAAAGAAGTTTGCTTATAGGTTAATTTGAATTTTTGACCAAAAAAGGATCCAATGGCGCTACCAGAAGCAACGGCAGGTCCCTCAACTCCAGCTGAACCACCAAAACCCACTGTGATAGCTGTAGTGAATAAAGGTCCGAAAACGGTCTTTAGTTTTAAAATGGATTTCATTTTAGCGATCGCGTACAAGGCTGTTACGATACCGTGGCTATTTTCCTGTTTGAGGATGTATTTCATGATCACCATAACAATAAAAATACCGATCATGGGATATACAAAGAACATCACATTAAAATACCCACCTGCAAAAGATTTGATCAAAATGTCCTTAACGAAATGAACACTACTTTTCAATAAAACAGTACCTAAACCTGCAAAAGCACCAACTAATATACTGATAATCAATATATAGTATCGTTCTTGTATGTTTTTCAACCGCCAGTTTGAGAAATTGCCCCAGTTAAAAAGTGAATGCATTTAGAAATTAATCAAATAAAGATCAGATAAAATAGTACTAAAATATAAAGGTATCAACATTATTATGAATCAGGCCAATAAAATAAATAAATGTAATATCTCGATAAAAAATCAGTCAAAAAAATATTCTAATTAAGCAACCAAATAGTGCGTATATTAGTAAATGACCATTTTTTCATTGTAAACCCTGTTGTCTATAATAAACTGGAGCAGATAAACACCAGGAGTTAAAGATTGAAATTTAAGAACTTGTTCTGTTGTTTTGAGATTAATTAAATTGTTTAACAAAATACCAGAATCATTAAACAGTTTTATGGAGTATAATTCATGACTATCCCTGTCAAACAAAATTTGAAATTGTCCCCTGGAAGGATTGGGAGTAATTTTGATCTTAAGCCCAATGGTTTCTTTGTTGGACAAAACCTGATTGGAAGAACCCGGTGTTGGGTACATGGCGGATAATAAATCAGAACCATCCGGAAATCTTCCAAATGACACATCTTTTTCCTGTGCCCCAAAATCAAATCCATTCAGGAAAAGAAATTCATCACCCTGCTTTTCAAAAACACCAATAAACTCCCCACTTTTACTAAGTTTAAATGAAGCGTGAAGATCACCTTGTTCTTGCTGATCATCTGCCCAGACAAGCAGGAAATCTCCGGGTTCGATAGAGATAAACGGCAGTTTCCATTTTCCTCCATTAAACCGATCATCCGATAAGTATTTATTTCCCAGGAATATTGAATTTGTTCCAGAATTATAGAGTTCTATCCAATCATCAAATTCTCCGGATTCATCTGAATTAATACTTGAATTATCTGTAAGTATTTCATTTATAACGAGTAAGTTATCAGAATCACCAAATCCGTAGGTATCAAATCCGCAAACAGGATATCTCCCCGAATTATTCAAATCATCTTTAGCGGTTAAATAATATTCAAGGGAACCCTCGGTGGTGTTGATTGGAAAAATTCCTGCGTAACTACCATCGCCTGGCGTATTGTCAGGAAAGATGCCATTATCAAGGAGATCGAAGCAGACTTCAGCACCCTCATTTTGAGTGTAACAACACTGAACATTCTGAATATTTCCATCATCCTCTAAGGCCCCATATACCCATAACTCATTGTTCTGCCGATGCAGATATACATTTCGAATCACCGGATCAATATCTACCATTTCCAACTGTCCCAGGGCGGTGTTTTTTCTCGTTGTAATAAACGGCTTCAAACCATAAGCCACGTGAGATGCATCCAGCGCCTTGGTGTAGGAATCTAAAAAATCCTGGTAACTAAAGCCATAATCCATCGGACTGAAAGGATCCTGCTCAACGTCGGCGGAAATCATGGACCTCTTCTCGTCTATTAGTGGAAAAAGATCAATCTCATTAAAGTATGTTTCTATGAATTTATCTAAATAATAACTGAGTCGATCCCTGTGTGCAGGTGGCGCCAACAAATTGTAAAATAGCGGTCTTTTTTCACCATGTTTACCCCAATCATAGATGTTACGTGTTCCCCAGTCCCTGTTGAGCCAGTCAATTCCAAGCGTATTGTCGAGATCGTAGGGTATGTACTCAAATTTTCCTGATTGAGGGTTTTTGTAGAGGTAGAAATTGTTTTTATTGTACAGGGGGCCATCCCAATTGCCTGAAAGGATATCAAAAGCAATAGCCCGGATCATGTTATCCACATTCAATACCCGATCCAATTCGCAAGGAAGATCGTCGATGCTAGTATTGTTGAGAATGTCAATAAATTCAGCTAAATCTGAATAATCATTTTCCCCAACATTGGTTTTGAGGTCATAAGCCCTTCTGTTGCCGGAAGTGAATTTGTAATCATTTGGATTTGAACTGATATAATTCAGGTCAGCGGGCCAAAGACATTTATACAGGTTGCCATTTTGGTTCCCAAACCTGGACTGAATAAATTCTTCATCAATATGTTCCACGTTTATATATACACCATAAAAATCTCCATTCATATAGAGATTCACATGATTGGCCCTGGGGGCCGGAATATTGAAATTATTCAACATATCCGCACATACCTTTGATCTTATGATGGAGGGATCATTATGTTCCCCGTTTAAATTCATCTTTTCAACTCCCCGAAATTTCCTGCCCGGCTTATAGGTATTGAAGGATATTTTAAAAGACTTTTTTTCTGAATTTCTTGATGTATTACCTCTTAATCGAATTCCGACATCTTTCAATGTATCGAGAATCTCCCCATTATCAAAAATGAAATCAGCCATATAATGGTGGTCACTTTCTGCATTGACCGGATCCATGAGGCTTTCGAGAGAATCAGCTGAGAACATGATATCAATTCTAGGTACGGTAGTGTCTGAAAATACGGGTCCGTTTTCCGGCAGGACGAGTTGTGAGAATACAGACTGAGAAAAGATCAAAAAAACAAATACTATATTGAAAATTATTTTCTTCATTTGAATGTTGACTGACGAATAAAAATTTAAATCATCTGCTAAGGTCAGAAAACAGATTCAATTTAATGTATAAAACAATAGAATAACAAAGAATCATTGGATTAAAGATATTGCAGCAGAATAGTCCGGAAAGGAGCGGGTGCATAAAACAAAAATCGAACCCGGAAATAAGATCTGGATCTAAATCATATGTTTTGCTCGTAATAATAAAAGTATTTTAATAAATAAATATATAAAACATTAATAATTAGTATGTTAAATATTTTTATTTAAATAAAAACTTAAAGCATTTTTAAAAGATGTAAAGGGGGTAAATACCTGGAATTAATGTCATTGGAATTATTCAGGCAGGCTTATTTTACATATGACAGGGTAGTGATCTGAAAATTTCTTGTATACCGTTCTGTAAGCGTCAATCCTGAAAAAATCCTGAACGATGATATTGTCAATTCGTAGCATGGGGATTCTCCCCGCATAGGTATGCCCAAGTCCGCTTCCGGCCATGGCGAATGCATCCTGAAAGCCCCGGGATAAAACCCGGTGAGAATAGGAAACAGGGGGGTCATTAAAATCTCCGGCCAGAAGCACCGGATATGGGCTTTGATCCATGTGTTTTCTTACTTTTTGCGCCTGAAGCGCCCTTATCCCAACAAATTTTTTGTACTTACTGAGAATAGAACGCACTTTTACCGGATTCAATTTTCTGTTTTTTTCCACTTCTTCTGCAACGATGTCAGCTTCTATGGATATATCATTTGACTGAAGGTGTAAGGAATAGACCCTTACGGTATCAGTTTGAATCAGGATATCAGCCCAAACACAGGAGTTGGTTTTGGTTCCAAAATCGATATGGCCATTATTCACGATCGGGAATTTGCTAAAGATGGCCGTACCCTTATGATCTGGAACATGAGTATAATCATAATGTCCAGTTATTAAAGACTTTGTGTGGTTGTTGGATTCCTGAGCGCATAGGATATCCACATTCAGGTCCTTTTTTATGAAAGCGGCAAATTTTGCTGATTCCGCCTCTTCGTATTTAAAAATGCCTCTATTAAAATTACCATACCCATTATGTAAATTATAGGAGCCGATAGAGAAATCATATTCAGCAACATCTTTGGGCGCGGAAAACGATACAGTCAATGGAATGTAATTCGAACCGATAAACAGGCACAGTACAGACAGCCAAACCCGTTTCCAGTTATTAACGATCCAAAATAGAATAAACATCACGTTAAACAACAACAAAAGGGGAATCACTAAACCTAAAAAGGAAAGGCCCCAGAAACTATCGGGATTGATATAGGGAGATAGGAAAGCAAGCAAGGTGGTTGCCACCAGAATAATATTAAGATAGAATAGTATTTTCCTGATTAACTTCACTTATGATTTTTACTTGCCAGGAATAAAAACTCTTTTTCTTCGTCTGTAAGTTGATCGTAACCAACTTTATTTATTTTATCGAGGATGCCATCCAGTTTTTTTTGAAATTCGGGATCATTTGAATCGGATTTTTTAGGTTTCACCATATTGTTGTCAGAACGGTGAGAAACCCTCAATGGAGACCTTCTGTGTTTTTTAGCTCTGAACACATTCGTAAGTTTATTCCAAAATCCATTAAAACCTTCAGAAAGGTCAACACCTCTTTTTAGGTTTGAAATAAAAAACCAACCAAACAGCGCACCGCCAAGGTGGGCGAAATGTCCTCCGGTATTATTATTTCCGGCAGTTCCTATCATATCCATCAATAATAAAACAACAACGATATATTTTATACTTACGGGACCAACCAGGATGAGCCGAACTTTATAATCCGGTGCAAGAACGCCTGCCGCCACAACTGTTGCCATAACTGCTGCGGACGCCCCCACCGCTGTTGCCCCCATATATTGCTGTGGCAGAACAAAATAATAAGAAATAATGTAAATTATTGCACCGGTAAGTCCGCCATAAATAAACAGAGGCAGGATTTTTTTGTCACCGATCAGGTCACCAATGATCGTACCGAACCAATAATACAAAAGCATATTCCAGAAAATATGATAGAGACCATCGTGAACAAACATATGGGTAATAAAGACCCAGGGATGTTTTAGGTTCCACCAAATATCGGAAGACAGGGCAAAATACGGAATTAAGGCACTATAAAGGGATGGGATCAGGTAGCGAATAAGCACCCCGATAACCACGAACACCATGATATTAACAATCACCAGCTTGTTCAGCATACTTCCATGCTTCAGCATGTCTTTGATATCTTGAAGAATCGATCTGAACATAAATGACTATAAATTAATCTTGTGTCTGAATTTGAACAAAATAAAACCAAACAAAGCACCACCCAGGTGTGCAAAGTGAGCAATATTATCACCGCCCCTCATTCCCAAAACGAATTCAATAATAATAAGAATTGGAATAAAAATTCGTGCTTCTATTGGAATGGGTGGAAAAATGAGCATTAGTTTTTGTCTTGGAAATTGTAAACCAAAACCAGCAAGTAAGCCATAAACAGCACCACTGGCACCTACGGCAGGCACATTCAGGATCTGATTCAAATTGCCCAGATCGCTATCCATATAGTTTTTGCCTTGTGTCAAAACGGAACGCCCTTCATTATAAACGGTTTCATACATACCAGGTGGAATATCATCTGCGATCATTGTGAGACTGATGTATTTCACGAACATATGCAATCCGATCGCCCCAAAACCTGCTATCAGATAATAGAACAGAAAGAATTTTGGTCCCCAATAATTTTCAAGGACTGTCCCAAACATATACAGCATAAACATGTTGAAAAATAAGTGCATCAGATCCCCGTGCATGAACATATGTCCAATCAACTGAACGGGTAGAAATTCTTTTGATGCCGGATAATAAGCTTCAACAAAGTAGCTGAATTGAGGTAAGATCAATCCAAAAACAACGAAAACGACCACATTAATAATGATCAGGTTCTTTACGATATAACTGATGTTGAACATATTCAATAATTAAACCTGTTACAGGGCATTTTTATTTGGACATAAAACTTTTACTCAACGCATCCAGATCATAGCTAATAAAACATTTTTTACCCATGGGGTTCGTATATGGATTTTCGCAAGCAAACAACTCGTCCACCAGTTGTTGCATTTCTTCCACACTCAGATCTTTCTTGCGTTTTATCGATGCACTAACAGCAAAAGAACGTGCAAGGTTCTCATTTATTCCCAAATGAAACTCAATATTAGACGAATAACTATCAATGAACTGATTGATCAACTCGTGAAAGTCCCTTTTTTCCTTAAGTCCCACGGGTACACCTTTAAAAATAAATGTATTTTTCCCAAACAACTCCAAATTAAAACCCATCGTTTCAAGTTGGGGTAGAATTTCGGTCAGTATTTTTGTTTTTCCAGGCTCAAATTCAATGGTTTCCGGGAATAATTCATGCTGGGTTACTGGTTTTTGTTCAGACAGAAGTCGAATGTATTTTTCATAAAGGATCCTTTCGTGTGCATGCTTTTGATCAACAATAATAAATCCGGATTTGATCTGACAAATTATATAGCTCCCATGAATCTGAAAAGGGCCTTTTCCAAATGATTGAACCTGTTCTGATTCGGGTGATGAATAATTTTCCTGATCCATGGTACCAGCAAAATCAAACATACTCTGTTCAGGTTCCGGTGGATTATTTACGCCTTCCGGATTATTTACGCCTTCAAAAACCTGTTGCCATTCATCCTGACCACTCCTCGGTGTATTTTTATGAAAACCATCACTATAATGTCCACCCGGTTTCTTTTTAAAAAGATCATCTACTGTTTGGTCTTTTTCAAAATCCAGCAAAGGTGTTACACTGTATTTTCCCAATGCTTGTTTGACAGAAACCCGCAAATAATTGTATATCAATCGTTCTTCCTCAAACTTGATCTCTTGTTTGGTAGGATGAATATTGATGTCAATGCGATTGGGGTCAATTTCCAGAAAGATAAAAAACACAGGAAATTCATCCGCAGGAATAATATTTTCGTATGCCAGTTTAATGGCATGATTCAAATAATTACTTTTTATGAATCGTCTGTTTACAAAAACAAACTGGTGATTTCTGGATCGTTTGGAAATTTCAGGTTTTCCAACATATCCGGAAATTCGAACGATATCTGTTTCTTCAGAAAGCGGAACCAATTTTCCTGCAAAGTTCTTTCCCCACACCCCGGTGATCCGTTGCATTAGTTTGCCTGCAGGCAGGTGATACATTTCTCTTTCGTTATGGTGGAGTGTGAATTTTACATTTTCATGTGAAAGGGCTATCCTGATAAATTCATCTGTCAGGTGTTTGAGTTCAACAGAATCGGATTTCAGAAATTTCCTTCTTGCCGGTACGTTATAAAAAAGATTTTTAACTGATATTTTTGTGCCGGGCGCTGCCTGACAGAATTCCTGTTTTTTTATTTCTGAACCTTCCATGATCAAACGGTTTCCCAGGTCTTCATTATGAAGTCGGGTGATCATTTCAATTTGTGCAATAGCAGCGATGGATGCAAGTGCTTCACCCCGAAAACCTTTAGTCCTGATTGAAAACAGATCCGCTGCAACACGAATTTTGGAAGTAGCGTGCCTTTCAAAACTTAGGCGCGCATCGGTTTCGGACATTCCGGTACCATTATCAATGATCTGAACCAGGGTTTTACCGGCATCTTTAATAATGATATTAATTTCTGTTGAACCGGCGTCGATAGCATTTTCCATCAATTCTTTCACGACAGATGCCGGCCGTTGGATAACTTCTCCTGCAGCGATCTGATTAGCGATTGAATCTGGTAAAAGCTGAATAATGTCAGCCATAAATTGATTTTAATTAGTGACAAAAGTAAAAAATTTAATTGTGCGGTTTTGCTGTTTTTAATTCTGAAATCAGAAATGTGGAAAATTTTTGAAAAACCAAGGCCTTTGAAATCAATTTTTTTCCTTTCAACAAAGGGCAAATATGCAAATTATGCAGAAAGTGTATGCGGGAACAAAACATAAAATTAATTTTACACCTGTGAAAAATATCATCGTAAGAAGTAAAAAAGCCATTCTATTTCTCTTTTCAATGGTTTTGTTGTTGTCTTGTAACACAAACCCGGAGAAAGAAAAACTCCATATTGCTGTTTCTGCCAACATGCAGTTTGCAATGAAAGAACTAACGGCAGCATATACTTCAAAAACGGGTGTGGGCTGCCAACTAATAATTAGTTCTTCCGGCAAGTTAACCGCCCAAATAAAAGAAGGAGCACCTTATGATCTTTTTGTTTCAGCAGACATGAAATATCCGGAGGATCTTTATAAAGCTGGTTTTACTTATGACAAGCCAGAAGTATATGCTTTTGGGAGATTGGTGATGTGGACACTTCAGGAAAACATCCGGCTTTTTCCGGATACACTTTTAAGTACCACGATCAAACACATAGCCCTTCCAAACCCGAGAACGGCACCCTACGGATCAGCGGCAGTCCGGTATCTACAAAAACAACGAATTTATGAGGCCATAAGTAACAAACTCGTTTATGGAGAAAGTGTAGCTCAAACGAATCAATTTATTTTTTCAGGCTCTGCAGAGATCGGATTCACGGCAAAATCAGTCGTTTTATCACCAGCCATAGCCGGAAAAGGTAGTTGGATCGATATTCCACAGGTTGATCACGAACCCATTGCACAGGGTATTGTGGTCATTAAGAACAAAAAACAAGTAAAAGATAAGGCTTTAGCATTTCGCGATTTTATATTTAGCGAAGAAAGTAAATTGATCCTGGAGAAATACGGATACATAATCAAGGATACAGAACAATGAACAAATTTTCAGGAACCATTCAAGCCATTCAAACTCACGGGAGTTTATCACAGCTCGAAATCGAGACAGGCGGACTTATGCTTTGTACGATCATCATAGAAACCCCGGAAACTGCGGATTACCTAAAAACTGGAAATACGATTCAATTGATATTTAAGGAAACAGAGGTGATCTTGTCAAAATCCATGGATTCACTACTTTCGGTTGAAAATCAAATACCCGGCAACATTCTTGAAATTCAAAAAGGATCCTTATTGTACCGGGTAAGACTTGAAACAAAGGCAGGAATTATAACCTCTGTGATAACAAAAAGGTCAGGAGACAAATTAAATTTTTCAGAGGGAGATGAGGTCGTAGCAATGATAAAGAATAATGAAATAATGTTATCAAGATGATGGACTGGCAACCATTAATATTAACCTTTAAGCTGGCGCTGGTCACCACCTTTTTATTATTGATCGTTTCGATCCCGATTTCCTATTGGCTTGCTTATTCAAAATCCAGAATAAAACCGATCATCGAGACTTTGGTAAGTATGCCTTTGGTCCTTCCACCGACCGTTTTAGGGTTTTATTTGCTCGTGGTTTTCAGTCCAAACAGTGTTATAGGGGCCTGGTTGGACCAAAACCTGGGAATTCAGCTTATTTTTTCTTTCAAGGGGCTGGTATTTGCGTCGATGATATATAGTTTGCCATTTATGGTCCACCCAATACAGGCAGGTTTTTCAAATCTTTCCCGTTCGATAATAGAAGCATCCTATGTTCTTGGTAAATCAAGAAGAAAAACATTGTTCCATGTGTTGTTGCCCAACATCAAACCATCGCTTTTGACGGGAATAGTTCTTGCCTTTGCCCATACGATTGGAGAATTTGGGGTTGTTCTCATGATCGGAGGGAATATGCCAGGTAAAACAAAAGTCGCCTCAATTGCCATTTACGATGAAGTAGAGGCGTTAAATTATTCCCTGGCCAACTGGTATTCATTGATTTTGTTTGCCATAACATTCAGTATTTTGCTGGTTGTTTATCTGGTTAATGGCGGATATGTCAAAAAGCTACTGAAATGATAGATATCCGATTAAAAAAGAAATTAAGTGCTGCCAGTGGTGAAATGCTTCTGGATGTGCAGCTTGAAATCAAGGCTGGAGAATTTATAACATTATATGGTGATTCGGGTGCGGGTAAGACGTCTGTTTTGCGGATGCTGGCAGGACTGATGCAACCGGACGAAGGAAAAATAATAGTTGACCAGAATACCTGGTTTGATTCAGAAAACGGAACAGAATTAAGAACACAAAGGAGGCCGATCGGTTTTCTTTTTCAGGAATACGCATTGTTTCCCAACATGACCGTTAGGGAAAACCTCTTATTTGCTTTGGATAAGGGTCAGGACAAGGCAATCGTAGATGATTTAATTGAGATCATAGAACTCGAAGACCTGCAACACAGAAATCCGGACAAACTATCCGGTGGACAAAAACAAAGAGTGGCACTTGCCCGGGCGTTGGTTCGGAAACCCAGGATTTTGATGCTCGATGAGCCCTTTTCTGCCCTTGACAGGAACATGAGAATCAAACTTCAGGATTATGTGTTGAAAGTTCACCGCCAATTCAAACTAACCACATTGCTGATCAGCCACGAAATAAGCGAGGTGATCAAAATGTCAGACAGGATCTTCATCATTGAGAATGGAAAGATCGTCAAAAATGACCGCCCCCTGTCTTTGTTTACCAACCAACAGGTCAGCGGAAAATTTCAATTTACAGGCGAGATAATCAGCATTGAAAAGGCTGACGTAATTTACATCGTCCATATTCTTGTTGGGGCCAATTTTGTCAAGATCATTGCAGATCAGACGGATGTGGCAGAATTACAAGCGGGAGACCAGGTGCTGGTTGCATCAAAGGCATTTAACCCCATGATAATCAAGTTGAATAAAGTCTGAAAAAGATCAATGAAGGGTCACAAATGAAAGATTTTGGTCAGCTCCATTCCCCAACTGACCCCCAATAATTTTTTAATATTACCACAATTTAACTGCTTTTCCTAGCGCATTCGATCACATTCGCAATGACGTTTCACATCTATTAAATGCCATGTATTGAAGTTGTTTTCAGGAGGCAATTTTCTCTTGGAAAGAGCAAAGTCAAAGGAGAATTTACCGACAGGCCCACTGGTTTTTTAGACAGCATTCACTTTTTTGGGGACAAACACATTGTCAAACAATTGATGCTTAGGAATTTATAAAGCAAGTCTGAGGAATAATTAAAGTCTAAATTTATACAAGACTGCGTTTTATGGGCTTGGAATTAAAAAAACACCCTAAATAAATGACAATCTGAGACAAAACAATAAATCACAAAACATTATTATTAGTATAATAATATATGGTATAATTATAAATTATAATATTTTAAATATGGATAATCTTATTTGGTTGAAAACAAAATATTATAAACGTAGAAACAAGGATTATGCAGCGAAAAGCCTGAAAAGTCGTTCTTGTTTAAAAGAATCAAATTTATTTTGATTAAATTGCAATTACCCGGAGTTGATTTACTCATAAGTGATTTCAGTTTACATCGATCCATTTTAAAACGTCTGAATAATAAAACCATTGGATGAAAAATAATGTAGGATTAACTATATTGTTGATTATAAGTATTTTATATACGATATCTGGTCAAGACCTGAACCAAACCAACTACAGGTATGCCCCTATGTATCTCAATCCTGCACTTTCGGGCAACTTTGCCGGAACGGGAAGGGTCGGTGGCGGCTACCGGGATCAGGGCCGGGATCTTTTGTTTGAGGGATATAGCACAGGACATGTATTTGCTGACGTTCCGGTTTCTTTTGCATTAACCGGAGGAGATTGGGCCGGCATAGGTATTCAGGCTTATTCGGACCAAGCCGGATTACTTCCGCTTACAACGAATGGAGCGATCCTGAATTTAGCATATCATTTATCTTTAAATAATACACAAACCAGTATTTTAAGTATTGGTGCTCAATACGGTTTTATCCAAAGAAAGCTGAACCAAAGTGAGATCATGCTGAAATCTGATTACGTTGATCCGGGCGTTACGCTAAGCGACAGGGATCGGTTTTTAAATTATAGCAGCAATTACCACGACATTAATGCGGGCATTCATTTTAAAACAAAATTCTCACAATCCGGTGAATTTTCGATTGGCGCATCTGCATATCATTTACTGGGCACAAATTCGAAACTCCTTCCGGATCAGAATTTTTATGACAGGAGGCTTAGTGTTTACACGAGTGTTTTTTTTGCAGCGGGGAAAAGTCTTTTCTTCAAACCAGAAATTATTGTTTCCAAAAGCGAAGAAGCGCTGAACATCATGCCTCAGTTTAAAACATTTATCAAGCTCAGCAATAAAAAGAAAAACACAGATTTGATCTACGCCGGATTTGGATACCGCGTTCAGGATGCCGTTCAGTTTATGTTCGGTTTTAATTTTAAAAAATGGGACATTGGAGTTGCCTATGATGTTACGGTATCATCGGCTGCAAGGTATAACAACCGAAAAGGGGGGCTTGAAATAGGAATTTTTAAAATCTTTGAGATTCCTCAAAAGCCAAAACCGGATCCGATATTGGTTTGTCCAAGAATCTAAATATTTAATCAATGAGAAGCATACTTTTCATACTTTTATTAATTCCGTTTTTCAATAGCTTCGGACAAACGCCGCAGCATTTCAGGGAAGACCTTCCTTGTGTCAATAAACAATTTAATGTTTATGTGCATACTGTATATGATAGTCTGAGGACGACGGCCACCCGTAATGAAATTGAAGATGCACTGGAGACAGCAAACGGATATTTTGCACCGATATGTATTTCATTTGCACTTTGTGAAATGGATACGGTATTCAATTATAATTTCAATATTTTGAAACCCAACGAAGAGATGTCTGAGCTCTCAACGTTATACGTTGGACAAAACCGGCTTAATCTTTTTGTTATTTCAGACACCCTCACTGAGGATAATGTTGGTGGAATTTGTAGCGGGACCGTGGGGTCCATGTTCAATCCCAATATCTTTTTGCAATCTCTTGGATCTTTGACCCACGAGCTCGGTCATTTTTTTGGAATACCACATACTTTTGGCGGAGCCATCCCGGAATTGGTAGACGGGTCAAATTGTGAAACAGCAGGAGACCTGATCTGTGATACGCCAGCCGATCCTTTTGATGAGGACGAGGATGTGGAGGATTATGTAAAAGACTGCATCTTTTATGCGGAAATGACAGATGCCAACGGAGACTATTATCAGCCTCAGGTTGGCAATATCATGTCCTACTATCAATGTGCCTGTGGATTTACACACGAGCAGTATATGAAAATGGCGGAAAATTATTTCAAAGCAAATCAAAAGCAGTGGTAATATGAAAAAATGGCATTTACTCATCTTACTTTTTGTTTTTGGTGCTCAAATGATCAAGGCCCAAACGGCGGATATTACAACCGGATGTAGTCCATTAAAAGTTCAATTCACGGCTCCGGATCTGACTGCATACTATTGGGATTTTGTGGAGGGCAATACAAGTTCAACGCTAACTAATCCGGAACATATATTTACGACGCCCGGCACTTATCAAGTTAAATTATTTGAAGGAGAAGGAGGAGAAGAAATAGGCACGATTGAAATAAAAGTATACAACGACCCAGAGATTAGTTTTGATACGGACAAAACCAGTGGATGTAGTCCCCTGACAGTGAATTTTATTTCTCATGTCGTACTTGACCCAGACCTGGTTGTTGAGGGATATAAATGGGCATTTGGAGACGGAAGTGTTTCCTATGACCAAAACCCGACCCACAACTATATTATTGAAGGGACCTATAGTGTTTCTCTTGAGATCACTACGAATTTGATAGAATGCAAAAAGGTATTTACGCTCCAGAACTTAATTGTTACCTACGACCTGGATGTTAAATTTCTTGCAAATCGATATTCCTTTTGTGAAGCCCCGGCCACCGTTAAATTTACGAATAAAACAGAAGAAAAACCAGGCAATATCTATTTCTGGGATTTTGGAAACGGTCAAAGCTCCACGGTTTTCGACCCGGACTCAATTACCTATTTTTCAAACGGGGTTTATACGATCAGTCTTACGGTAACCTCTGTTGAGGGTTGTGTTATCACCAAAGAGCGGACTCTGGTTATACGGGTTCCTAAAATCGAGATGGATCCTCCGGAAACCGCCTGCCTGCAAGTTCCGATACTATTCAACAATGAAACCCTGGTAAACACCTACGAATGGAGTTTTGATTCAGGTGCCAGTCTGGTTCAAAGCGACGAAAAAGAACCGGGCGTATTTTTCTTTACTCCCGGCATAAAGAGCATTTATTTTAAGGCGATCGACAATGCAGATTGTTTTACGGATACGACATTTACAATTTTGATTGAAGACCCTGATGCAGCATTTATTTTGAGTCCGGAGATCAGTTGTGCGGATCCGGTATTGATCAATCTGGTCGCAGCTAATTCTGGCTTTGCGGAATACAATTGGTCCACGCGGCCTCCCGGGATTTTGATCCCGCCCAGCGCCAGCACCAGTTTTTTCTATGATGACCCGGACAGAGACTCATTGTTTTTGCATAAGCGGGATAGTATATACATAAAACTGCAAGTAGTAACAGATAACGGCTGTGTGGATGAGGTTGAAAAAATATTTGTTCAATCAAAGCCCAATGCCCAATTCATAGCGGACAATGCACAAGGGTGTGCTCCGCTTAAGGTTACATTCAGTGACCAGAGTTTTTCGAGAGAAGACATTTTGAGTTGGAAGTATCTATATGGAAATGGAGAAACAAGCAGCTTTAATTCCAATGCTGACCACGAATTTATTTTTGATAATCCAGGGGAATACTATGTTCAAATGGTGATCGAGAATGAAGCGGGCTGTATTGATACATCGGCAGGCATGTGGATCCATGTAGGAGAACCGATTTTACCAATTTACGAAGTGGATAAAACGGAGATCTGTCTTGGGGAGAGCATTACTGTTAATTTTACAAATAATGATCCGAGGGTAGACGCTTTTCACCTTGATACTGACGACGGCAGGTTTTCACAATGTTGGGCTGACACAGAAGCCACCCATGAATTTAACACCCTTCCCGGAGAATATACAGTAACGGCGGTGGCAGAATACAATGGTTGTTATTCTACGGAAATAGCAGCGTATACGATCAGGGTAAACGGAGCAAAAGCAGACATTGGCTACCTGATGGATTGTGCCAATCCTTATGAGATATTTCTAGAATCTGAAAGTACAAATGCTACAAATCTGGAGTGGAAAGTGGATAACACAACGACGGCAGATTCGCTTAATTTGATACACACATTTAGTGACAAGGGAGATTATACAATTAGTCTGGAAGCAAGAGATGAGGTATCGGGTTGTCCGTCGACAATTGATTTCCAAACGATTTATGTTCGTGATGTTGAAGCGAAGTTCAGTATTCCATCAAAAGTATGTGATAACGAACTTTATGTAGTTGATGCAAGTGAGAGTATAGACGTTGACAGTGATTGCAATAAAGGATACCTGTGGTATGTTCCAACGAGACGACCCTGGGAAAGTCCATTTGACACGATCAGTACTGCATTTCCTCCGGGGCAGAACTTTGTGAGTTTGGTCGTGGAAGACATTAACGGATGTAAAGACACCCTGACAAAGGAGATACAATCCTATACGATTGAACCATTATTTTCTGTTGATAAGGAAGAATTTTGTTTACCTGCCAACCTGGAGATTTCAAATTTAACCCTGAGTGATACAACAATCGTTAAGTGGGAGTGGAGCAATGGTGCAAGTGTAAAGGAGCCCATAATTAATGTAGGTGTAAATTACGACCTCAATTTTTATTTGATAGAATTAAGGGTAGAGGATGCGTTGGGTTGCCTGGATACGGTTGCGACAAAGCTTGAGATCTATAAACCAGAATCAAAGATCAACCTTGATCCGGGTCAAAACCTTTGCGTAGGGCAGGATTTGGTTTTTTCGGCAGAAGATTATACAGATAAGGGTTCTTTCTTAAATTTTAGCTGGGAATTTGATAAGCTGGGGCAATATGCCCAACAAGAGAATACGGTCACAATAGGCGAAAGGGGTATTTACCCGCTAGAATTGTTTTTTGAAGAGGAAAGTTCCGGATGCCGGGATTCCATTGCAACTACAATTTATGTGGTCAATGAACCTATTGCCGGTTTTATCTCAGACGTAGACGGAATCATGCCGCTTTGTTATCCGCAGATCGTGAGTTTTACAAACAATACCTTATTTGACAGTATAGGTTTTGTCAAATGGGAGGCTAGTGATATTACATTTTCAAATCCATATTCTGAATCCCAAACAATAGAGCTCCCCAAGGGAACATATGATCTGTCATTGGTGGCGATATCTTCTTTTGGGTGTACGGATACGATTACACGTTCCTTTACGCTGGTTGGACCAGAAGGAGAAATCATCACGGACAAATCGATTGTTTGTCTTGGCGAGGAGATAGAATTTACGCTGATAAACGCTGTAGATGTGAATGATTTTGAATGGGATTTTGGAGATGGAACTACGATCAAAAATGTAAATCCGATAAAGCATTTATTTGACAGGGATGTAGAGATGCTCAATGCTAAGATTATTTTAAAAAGTGCAGATAACGGATGCGAACAAGTCGTTGAGGTTCCGCTGAGTATTTTCGAGGTGATCGCAGATTTTGAACAAATTACAGATCAACAATTTTGTCCAGGGGAAGTGTTTCTTGAGAACTTGTCTGAGGGAGCAGATATTTATATTTGGGACACGCCGTCAGGGCAACTGGACGAGGAAAGTGACACCCTCACAGTCGTGTATCCCGGGGAAGGTAGTTATGAGATCATGTTGACGGCGATTAATTCAACAAATGACTGTCAGGATACCCGAACACTGACTGTAGATGTTCACGAATTTGAGAACATTCTTGTTATGCCAAACATGTTTACGCCCAATAATGACGGAGAGAATGATTTTTTCCATCCCGTTATCGTGGAGGATCAATTTGAGTTACAGATCAAATATCAGCAATTCAAAATTTACAACCGATGGGGAAATCTTGTCTTTGACAACAGTGATCCTGAAGGTTGGAATGGCCGGTATAATAACACGGAGGCACCGACGGGAGTTTATGGCTACTACCTTGAATTTGATGTCAATGGCTGTCAGTCCTATATCATGCAAGGCAATATTACCTTGGTTCGATAAAGAATTTATAGTTAAGTACCCAGAAAGTGTTTGTATGTGGTTAACTGCTTGTGTAAGCACCTATTTTTTTAAATCCGAAATTAACTGGTCAATCATTACGTTAGTTTTATAAAGTCGCATATCGTTAAAAAAAGCTGTTTTTAAATTTAGCTCGTAATAGGTATTTAGTAAAGTGATAAATTTAATTTGAACACTACTCCAGTCGACATTATTCCAAAGTTGTTCATATAATATAGTGTTAACTGCATTAAGATCAGACTGTTTATAAGGGACTGATTTTATGAAATCAAAATACAACTCATTTTTGTTGCCCATAATTTCGTTTATCATAAACGAATATTTTTTAGTATATCCATAAAAACTAACTAATTCCTCCTGCAGCTTGTTTTCGAGCAAAGTAATTTGACCTGAATTTTGTAGTGATAAGAAAGTATTGTTGCTAACGATAGGGAATTCGGTAGATGCAACCATAATGTAAGGTTCTTTTCTAATAAAGGTCAATCCTTTTTTTATGATATTATTCAGTGTGTCAATATTACAACTTGGTCTTTGAAGAATTGCTCTTATACTATCAATACGTTTATTTTCTTCAGTAGCCAGAGACAGGTGATATTTAAAATGACTAACATCTAATAATAAATCATTAACCAATTCAGATTTGTAGATGGACACTAAATTTTGATTTTTTCTACTCTCGTTCTGATTATTGATTGAAAGCGCTATTAAAATTCCAATGACCACAAGAAAAATTTCTCCAATTGCATACAGGAAGTATTTACTGAATTTGTTTTCAGTCAACATTTTTTGGCGAATTTTTCTAAAGAATTTTATCATTTGTTATCGGGATTTCATAATGAAGTACAACTAACGGATCTCTAAAATCAGTGCTGATCTTTTAGCCACGTTTATACTATTTTCCAGTTCGATCAACCGATCGTTCAACACATCGTATGCCTGGCTGTGCCCACTTAATATTTCATTATATTTTGCAAGATCCAGTTTGACGGCTGACTTGTTTTTATTGAAGATCACCATTACCTTCCCTTGGTCGGATAAGCGAAAATAGCTATACACACCATTTTCGGGTGCAAATTGTACTAATTTTCCTGAATGAACCACAGTATTTGATTTACGCCAATTCAAGAGTTTTCGGGTAAAACCCTGAGCCTCTTTTTGTTTCTTTGAAAGGCCGGTTCCCGAAAAGGCATTGATCCTATCGCCAGCCCAACCACCCGGGAAGTCAGAACGGATAATGCCGTGATCATCCGGTGACTTATCACTGTCCATCAGAATTTCTGTTCCATAATAAAATTGCGGTACACCACGAATCGTGGAAAAATAGATCATACCCATTTTGAAGAGATCAAAATCGTTATTAAGCTGAGTATAAAACCGCGCCATATCGTGGTTGTCCGGAAAGACGACCAGATCTTCGGGGTGTGCATACAGAAAATCATTTGCCAGCATTTCATAGACCTTTATCCAACCAGCGTTCCAGTTCTCTTTTTCTTTCAGGCTATTGACAAGTGCATCCTGAATGGGAAAATCCATTAGAGTTGGCAGGCATGAAATATAATTGTCATGGTTTACTTTATCTTTTTGCCAATAGGAAACGATTGCAGGGTTTGTAGTCCACTCTTCCCCTACAATATTAAATTCGGGATATTCTTCCATTACCTCACAGGTCCATCTGCCCATAAAGTCCTTGTCTGGGTAAGGGTAAGTGTCCATTCGGATCCCTGAAATACCGGAGTATTCGATCCACCAAAGCGTATTATAGATCAAATAATCAGCCATAAGCGGATTGCGTTGATTCAAGTCAGGCATTGTTTTTACAAACCAGCCATCAGAAAATGCGGATTTATCATATTCAGAAGCATGAATATCCTGAACCGTTGTTCTTTTATGGCTGGTTGGCGTGAAATTGCCCTGAAAATTTAACCAGTCTCCTGTGGGCGGATCAAGTACGAACCAATGTTCAGAACCGCAATGATTCAGGATCATATCCATTATTATTTTCAGCCCCTTTTCTTTTGCTTTAGTACAAAAATCACGGTATTCTTCATTGGAGCCAAACCGACGGTCGACTTTATAAAAATCAGTAGCAGCATAGCCGTGGTAGGAATATTTTGGCATGTCATTTTCGAGTACCGGATTCAGCCAGATAGCAGTATAACCCATGTCAGCAATATAATCCAGCTGGTTGTAGATTCCGCGAATATCTCCTCCATGTCTGCCATTTTTCGATTTTCGATTTTCCCCTTCCTTCATATCCGGGATCTCGTCGTTGTGTGGATTGCCGTTGGCAAAACGATCTGGTGTAATGAGGTACAAGACATCAGATGTATCAAACCCTTTTATGTCTGAAGGGTCTGAGGGTCGATCCATTAATTCAAAGTCATGTTCCAAGATCAAAGCCTCATTTTTATAAAACAGAACAGGTATTTTTCCGGCTTTAGTTCCTGAGGGAACTTCAACATATAGAAAAAGGTAATTTGGGTTTTCAGTTGAAACTGTTTTTATTAGTTTCATTCTTTTGCTATTGATTCGTGGTGTCAGAGTAGAAATATCCTTGCCGTAAACCAGGATCTGAAGTTCGTTATGAGTCATATCCACCCACCAATTTGGTGGTTCAACCCTTTGAATGTCCTGAGCGGACAGAAAAGAAGGCAGGACCAGAAACAACAGAAAAAGACAATATTTCATTGGCAACATTTTTAAATTAGACACAAAGTTCCAGCAATAGAGATAAAAAACGCTGAATTCCGGCTCAATATATTATTTCTTAATTGGATTAAAAAACAATACATTTATTCCAGCAAAACAAATGATATGCGTTTGAATATTATAGTTGTCATCTTTGTCTTTTTTAATTCTTCCATTTCCTGGTCTCAGGAAGCTTTGCTGAGCAATGTTTACAACAGGAACACCATTTCGCTGGACGGGGAATGGTCCTACATAGTTGATCCATATGAAAACGGGTATTACAATTACAGGTATGAAGCCTTTGACGAAAGTGAAAACCCCGGCAGGGCTGCATTCTTTTTGAACAGTAAAGCCCTGGATGCATCAGATCTTATCGAATATGATTTTGACAAATCAGACAAATTAAATGTTCCGGGAGACTGGAACACACAGCGGGAAAATCTTTATTATTATGAAGGTACGATCTGGTATAAAAGGTCCTTTGATTTTGAGAAATCTAATAAAACAAACCGTGTTTATGTTTACTTCGGGGCTTGTAATTATCAGGCGGATGTATATCTGAATGGTAAAAAACTGGGCCGGCATGAAGGCGGATTCACTCCTTTTAATTTTGAGATTACTGAAAACCTGAAAGAAAAGGACAATTTCCTGATAGTGAAAGTCGACAATAAAAGGAAAAAAGAGGGTGTTCCTACGCTAAATACTGATTGGTGGAACTATGGAGGCCTGACCAGAAGTGTCAAACTGGTTGAAACACCGGAAAACTACATTCGGGATCACTTTATTCAACTTAATCCAGAAGATTCGGAAAGGATAGTCGGCAAGATCCAGTTGAGTGGAAAAAACATTGACGGAAAAAAAATAGAAATCAAAATCAAGGACCTGGATATTGATCTGGAAGTTGAATCAGATCAGAATGGACAGGTTTTATTTTCAGTGAGATCAGCCCATATAAGCTATTGGTCCCCGGGCAACCCCAGACTTTATGAAATAGAAATTAAAACAGCGCATGAAGTTTTGAAAGACCAGATTGGATTCCGGACCATAAGGACCAAAGGATCAAAAATTTTATTGAATGGAAACCAAGTTTTTTTGAAAGGAATCTGTATTCATGAAGAGAGCCCGATCACAAACGGACGGGCCAACTCAAAACAAGATGCAGAAAAACTATTGGGATGGGCGGAAGAACTCGGTTGCAATTTTGTGCGACTGGCCCATTATCCACATAATGAGGAGATGGTACGGCTGGCGGACAGGAAAGGGATTATGGTATGGGCAGAAACACCGGTTTACTGGACCATACAATGGGAAAATTCAGAAACATATAAGAATGCAGAAGCGCAATTAAGCGCTGTCATATATCGAGATAGAAACAGAGCTTCTGTTATCATTTGGTCCATGGCCAATGAAACGCCGGTGAGTGAAGCGCGGAATCTGTTTTTGACAAAACTGTCCGAGACAACCAGAAAGCTGGATCCGACACGATTGATCAGTGCGGCACTGGAACAAGGAAACTATGAAGGGAACCCAAACATTCGGACGATCACGGATCCATTTGCGGACCAGGTAGATGTTCTTAGCTTCAATCAATATATAGGTTGGTATGACGGACTGCCGGATAAATGTAAGCGTGTGGGTTGGAAGATAGCACAAGATAAGCCGGTATTGATCTCGGAATTCGGAGCAGGTGCTAAATTTGGAATGCATGGAGATAAAATGGACCGGTGGACAGAGGAGTATCAGGCTTATCTATACGAAGAAACACTTGAGATGCTGGATGGCATTGAACAATTGCAGGGTATTTCACCCTGGATACTAAGGGATTTCAGGTCTCCCAGGAGACCCTTACCGGGAATCCAGGATGGGTGGAACAGAAAGGGGCTGATATCTGACAAAAGCGAAAAAAAACAAGCCTTTAATATTTTACAAAAGTATTATGAAACAAAATAGAATACTTTAATAAAATCCATGAAGGATGGATATTTGCAGGAGACAGAGGAAAGAATGAACAATTAAAGTTATTTTACCATGCAGATGAAAAAGACAGATCCGCTTATTATAGTTGAACAAACATATAACGCCCCGATAGAAAAGGTGTGGAATGCACTCACCCGGAAGGATCAAATGAATAAGTGGTACTTTCAACAAATAGAAACATTTAATGCAGAACCAGGGTTTGAAACCCAATTCACGCTAGAGCACGAAGGGAGGGCATTTACACATATTTGGAAAGTAACGGAAGTAAAATTCTTAGAAAAAATAAAAACTAACTGGCGATTTGGGGAATATGAAGGCGATTCATTTGTTACATTTGAATTAAAGCCTCTAAATGAAGGAACGGCACTTAAAGTAATAGTTGAAGTAACAGCTGATTTTCCTGATGGAATAAAAGAGTTTACGCGAGAAAGTTGTAGTGGAGGGTGGAAATATTTTAACGAAGAATCACTTCTTGATTATCTTTCCAGTGTTTAAATAACACGGAGGTTTTACCAGATTGAAAAAAAATAATAATAAAGGGAATTGTTGTCAATTTAAATAAACTGCAATAATTTTTAAATTTGCTGAAAATTCAAGAACCCTGAACCAATAGAACAAAATAGATGAATAGAGAAACATTAAATTATTTGATTTTGATAATAGTGACTCTTTTGGCTGCCACCATAGCCACAATTATCTTGCGAAAGGTAATGAGTGTCTTCATCAAAAACTACTCAAAGAAACTTCAAACAGACCCCACCAACTTTGCATTTATAAAAAACTCTGTAGGTTTCATAATTTTTTCATCTGCCACCATTTTTATCTTTTATAAAATTCCATTTTTAAAATCAGTTGGAACAGCACTTTTTGCCGGTGCAGGAATCGTTGCAGTGGTTGTCGGTTTTGCTTCTCAAAAAGCGTTTTCCAATATTATAAGCGGTATTTTCATTTTGTTATTCAAGCCCTTTAAAATATCGGATGTAATTGAATTCAAAGATGGTCATAAAGGAATCGTAGAAGAAATTACACTCAGGCACACTTTAATTAAAAATTATGAAAACAGAAGGATCATCATCCCCAACAGCGTCATCAGTGAAGAAACGATAATCAATAGCAGTATCCAGGACGAAAAAATCAGAAAACACGTCACATTTTCGATCAGTTATGATTCTGACATTGACCATGCGATCAATATCATCAGGGATGAGGCCAAAACCCATCCTTTCGTAATTGATAACCGTACTGATGAGGAAATAGAAAGAGGAGATCCTTATGTTATGATACGTGTTGTAGCACTATCTGATTATTCGGTAGATATTAAGGCTTTTTTGTGGTCAGAAAATAATGACAACGCTTATGTTGCCCATTGTGATCTGCTACAATCCGTCAAATTGCGATTTGATAAAGAAGGAATTGAGATCCCATTTCCCTACAGAACGATTGTTTTTAAAAAGGATATAAATGATAACAAAGAAGATATTAAATAGAAAGAAACTAAACCCTTCTACTCCCGTTTTTACGGGGATTCACAAGGAGGAACCGATCAGTGCCCAATTATTCAAATATAATGAACAGGCCTATGTTGAGGCGCCGGAGTATTCAATGGATCAAACATTTAATATTCAAGAAGAAGCGCATAATTACTGGTTAAATATTCACGGAATCCATGATTCTGAAAAAATAATTACACTTTGTGACCAATTAGGAATTCACAAACTTGTGCAGCAAGACATTTTGGATATTAACCAAAGGCCGAAATTCCAGGATTATGATTCCTACTGGTTTTTTACACTAAAATCTGTGCTTCCTTCCAAAACATCCGGAATTGAACTTGAGCAAATCAGTTTTATTTTAGGGAGTAATTATCTAATTTCTTTTCAGGAGCGAAAGGCTGATTACTTTGATCACGTCAGGCACAGAATCAGAGAAGATGTAGGTATTATCCGGGAGCGTGGAACGGACTATTTGTTGTATCTGTTGCTTGAGGCAATTCTTGACAATTATTTTAAGACGGTCCACGATATTGAACAGAAACTGGAAAACACAAGTATGATCAATGACGATTCCTCTCCTTCACCGGAAATACTCAAAAACATTGAGATATTCAGAAGGGAGGTACAACACTTAAAAAAGACACTGACTCCAATTAAGGACTTTCTAACGACCATAGAAAGGGAGTCTTTTGACAGGATAGATCCAAAGCATGTCAAATACTACTACGAATTGAAAGACTTGTGTCTAACACTAATAGATGATTGTGACAAGCTGGACATGAGACTTGAATCCAATATCAATCTTTTCTTTTCTGTTCAGGGGCATCGAATGAATCAGGTGATGAAGACCCTGACTGTAGTGGCCACAATTTTTATTCCAATCACCTTTATTGCGGGGGTTTATGGAATGAACTTCAGCTATATTCCTGAGCTAGGCTGGAAAGCAGGATATTTTGGATTTTGGGTAATTGTTATTTCTGTTATTGTCGCCATGTTATATTATTTCAGAAAGAAGAATTGGTTTTAAGGTCCCCTATCTGCCGTATTTATAATTTAAAAAATCAATTTTCTATTTCAGGGTATCAAAGACGAAGGAACAGAAAGCGGGAGCATCGGGGCTATCGTTTAAAGGATGGATCATGGATGAAAGCTTTTACAGGACACTTAGAACCATGCTCCCCTCAAGCGATGCCATACAAAGAAAACGCTGGGCGAAGGATGTCGTTGAAAACAAAACGAACTTAAAGGCACTCATGACAAAACTCCTAATGGAGGATAAAAGGGTTGCCAGCAGGTTCCTCTGGCTTTTAAGTGATATAGGAGAGGTATGTCCGGTTTTATTGAAAAAGCACATAGTTCATTTATTTATGCTAAGTAAAGACATCAGAGACCTGGACTTTAAGGCTTCTTTTGCTAAATACTGGCATCTGTACGGAATTCCGTCAGAAATTGAAGGAGAGGCCATTGATTTGTTATTTGAATGGCTTATGTCATCAGAGGTAAAAGTCAATACAAAGGCCCGAGTAGTTTACGCTCTTTTTAAGTTGACAAAATCTTATCCTGAATTAAAAAACGAATTAAAAAGTTGTCTTGAAATTCAGCGAAATCAAAACTCCCATAATTTTCATAAGGTTGCCACAAAGATCATGGATCAACTTTAGATAATTAAAAGCAGTGATTGCTAATATATTTTAATACCGGGACCGAAAAGGCCCGGGATCCAATCAATAATATTTACCCAGTATTTTAATCAAGGTGGGGTATCGCCAAAAATACATATACTTTGTCGTCGGGACAGACCCAATGGTCTAATTTCATTAGGCCATCAGGCAAACAATCATTAATTTAGTAGTTCATCAAAATACAATCGGATATGGCAATTAGGATAATAATATTTCTGCTTATAAATTTTGGCGCTTTGGCATTAGGGGGTCTTTTTACTGGTAAAGGCGTACCATCCGACTGGTATCAGGAATTGAATAAAGCCCCATGGACGCCACCCGGTTGGGTTTTTGGTGCAGCCTGGACCTTAATTATGGTCTGTTTTTCCTTTTACATGGCCTTTTTGTGGAAATCTGTAAGTGGGACAAAAGTTCTCTTATGGTTGTTCGTCGTTCAATTTATCCTGAATGTCATCTGGAATCCGGTGTTTTTTCATTTTCAACTGGTTTGGCCAGGGCTGATCGTAATCAGCTTATTGAGTTTATTGATAATATATTTGTTTGTTCATTACTACCCACAGCTGTCATACAAATCATTTTTGATACTACCCTATTTGATCTGGCTCATCATTGCGACCTCTCTGAATGCCTATATTGTATTTAACAACTAAAAAGCTAATCCGGAAAAGTAGAGGGATCGATTTAATTCATCATAATATTCAAATACCATGAAAAAAATCACAGTTATACTATTTATTTTCTTGTTTGTAATTTCAGGATTTTCTCAAAACGATCCCCGTCTTAAAGGCATTGAAGAGGAACTGAATCAAATCCTTGAAATGACACACGCATCCGGGTTTTCGGTTGCGATTGTGGAGGGAGACAAAGTGGTCTATACGAAGGGATTTGGATACCGGGATTATGAAAATAAAATTCCCGCAGACGCCAACACCTTATTTGCTATTGGGTCTTCTTCAAAAGCATTTACATCGGGCATACTTGGGCAATTACGTCAGGAAGACAAACTGGATTTTAATGACAGTCCGATCAAACATATCCCTGAGCTTCGATTTTATAATGATGAAATGAACAGTGGTATCACTATAAAGGACATGATGTGTCATCGTACCGGTCTTCCGAGACATGATCTTTCCTGGTATTTATTTCCGACCGCAGACAAGGATAGTTTGATCGGAAGAATTGTCTATCAGGAACCCTTCACCGGATTGCGTCAAAACTGGTATTATAACAATTTTATGTTTCTTGCCCAGGGCGTTATTGCAGAAAGAATTACGGGTAAAAGTTGGGAAGACAATATTCGGGAACGGTTTTTCAGACCATTGGGTATGGATCGTTCGAATGTGAGCATTGATGAGATGAAAACGAGTTCAAATGCGGCTTTTGGTTATGTTGTCAAACAAGACAGCCTTATTGAGAAAACCGATTATTATCACATATCGGGCATGGCCCCGGCAGGAAGTATTAATAGTAGTGCGAACGATATGTCTCGCTGGCTACTCAGCTGGATCAACGGAGGGAAGTATAAGGAACAGGAAATCTTACCTGAGGTTTATGTACAAGAAGCAATGAGTTCGCAGATGGTTGTTAACGGAGCATTACCGGACAAAAATTTTCCTGATATGCATCTGGCAAATTATGGATACGGGTGGTTTATTTCATCTTACCGGGGTCATTATCGGGTCGAGCACGGTGGCAATATTGACGGGTTTTCAGCAAATGTTGCATTTTTTCCGGTTGATAGTTTTGGGATTGTGGTTCTGGCCAATCAGGGTGGATCGGCTGTACCGGGATTAGTCAGAAATCTATTGGCTGACCGGATGTTACAGGCTGGCGAAACGGATTGGGTTGAAAATCACCGGGAGCAACTTGAAAAAAACCGGAATGCTCAGAAGGAGATGGCGGACCAAAGCATTTCCGGGAAAATATCGAACACTAAAACCTCCCACCCTCAGCATGAATTTACGGGTTTATATTCAAACCCGGCTTATGGAGATTTTAAGATCTACCTTGAAAACGATTCTTTATTTGCGGCATTTAAGCTGGATACTCTTTACTTACGGCATTTTCATTACGATATTTTTCAACCATTTAACCTTACAGAAACAGGGGTTGACACAACAGAATCAATTGGCATAAAATTCAACTTCGCCACGAACGATGGTGGTGATGTCTCGAACGTAAAACTGAAGATGGAACCCACGCTGGAGCCTATAGAATTCAAGAAAACGCTCATTTCGATAGATGTGGATGAGACAACACTTGAAAGATATACAGGCACATACGACCTGGCGGGATTTGAGGTGAAAATATACACAAAAGATAAAAACACACTCTTTTTGTTTGTTCAGGGACAACCCGAATACGAACTTGTACCAACGGGAACGAATAATTTTTCATTTAAGTCACTGGATGGATTTAAGGTGGCGTTTTCTGCGTTGGTCAAGGATAAGTATAATGAGATCACGCTTTTTCAACCGCAGGGAAATTTTACTGCAAAAAGAAAGTAGATAAAATATCAAGCTGGAAGTACAAGGTTGGCAAAGTTTATAATGTATTCTTTTCGGGTCAGTAGGGTAGACGCACCAAACCTGCCGGATAATTGATTATTAAATAACATCTGGAATTCAAGTTATGAAAGCAAGAATTTACGCACTTGACAACCTAAGGACCCTAATGATATTTTTAGTTGTCGTCGTTCATGCCGGCATTGTTTATGAAAACGTATTGCTTGAATCCTGGCTTGTGATTGACCCGGTGAAGAACGACAGCATTGGTCTGATCAGGATGTACCTCGATTTGATCATCATGTTCACGCTTTTCTTTATTTCCGGCTACTTTATGCCGATGTCCTCCAAAGGAAAATCCTTTTGGCCCTTTTTTGTGGCAAAATTCAAGCGGCTGATGATTCCGTGGTTTATTGCTGTTTTCACCCTCATTCCGGCATATAAATGGATCTTTTTATATTCCAGGGATCTGCCTCAAGAGGTTTGGTATAGTTATTTCCATTTTTTTGAAAGAACGGGTGGCAATCCTTATTTTTTTGCAGATAATCCGGTTCAAAACTGGCTTTGGTTTCTACCGGTATTATTTCTTTTTCAGATCATTTACTGGTTGATGTTACGTGCGGGTGTTTTTTCCATGTCAATTTCGTTGAGGACCGGGGTTATATTGACGATTGTGATCGGTGTTGTATACGGAATGGTCATTTCCCAAGTTGAATTAATGGGTTGGCACCATTCATTTTTTCTGCACTTCCAGAGAGAGCGATTTTTGATTTATTTTATGGTGTTTTTGTTGGGCACTCTTTGTTACAGAGACCAAATTTTTGATAGTGGCAAATGGAGTATGAAGTGGTATATAATATCCAATGTTGTGTTAACGATTGGATTGGGATTATATACGGTGGTTGCATTAAATTTGTTTTTCAACATGATCGATCCTGCAAGGGACTACTATTTTTTATCCCCCACCCTCGACCGGACGGCCTATTATACCTTTATGATGTTATCCATGTTTAGTTTTCTCCATGTTTTGCTTTATTCTTTCCGGCGTTATTTCAATAAATCCGGTCGAACAATGACAATTCTGAACCAAAACTCATACTATGTTTACATCATTCACATGATTGTTTTAGGTTTTTTTGCATATTTTTTTATTGACCTTCAAATACCCGTTATGATGAAATTCCTGATTTTGGCAATTTTGACATTTACTGTATCCAATGTAATCGTTTATGCCATCAGGACCGTGTATCATGTCGTCAAAAACAAGAAGTAATTATTCCGGTTAGGAGATAATTTATAGAGAACGAGTAGTTTTAAACACGTGATATAGTGGTTTAGCTTCCTTTGTCTAAGGAAAAGAGTGTAGTGTTTTTTGTATTTTTAATCAAAGAACACAAAACACCCTACAGATGAAAACACCCAAAAGGATTATACTTTTCAGGAGAGAAGTTGGTGGGTCACGGTATGTGACTATAAAATTCCAATATGATTCAACCATCATAAATGCCATAAAATCCAACACTAGAGCCAAGTGGGACGGAGTATTAAAGTGTTGGATTTTATTAGAAACAGACTTTGATCTTCACCGTTTTTTCGAACAATTCAGTCCATTGGCCTATGTTGACTATTCAGGTTTAAAACAGGGCACAAAGCGTCCAACTGAAGATAAAATTGGGAAGCAAAGGAAGAAAGAGCAGAAGAAGCACGTTGAAATTATTCCGGAAACACTGGAAAAGATAGCATTATTAGTTAAATGGATGGAGCAGAAGCGGTATGCAGACAGTACGGTCAAGACCTACAGGAATCAGCTGCTTATTTTTTTTCGATTTTTTCCTTCCCGGAGGCCTCAGGAAATCAGTGTTACTGATATAGAGCAATTTAATCATGAATTAGTGATAGGACAGGGTTATTCCATTTCCTTTCAAAACCAGACCATCAGTGCGATCAAGATGTTTTATATAAAAATGCTTGGAATCCGTCTTGAGTTTGAGCAACTGGACCGACCCCGGAAGTACCGGGCCTTGCCCAAGGTCATACCCATTGAAACGGTACAGCGCATGTTGAAGAGCATCCCAAATTTAAAACACAAGACGGCACTTTCAGTGATCTACGGGTTGGGATTGCGAAGGAGTGAGCTTATTCATTTAAGGCTTGGAGACCTTGATTTTGAAAGGAAGCAGGTATTAATTAGAAATTCAAAAGGAAACAAAGACCGGGTTCTTCCATTTCCGGAGAAGCTTCAGGTTTTGATCCGCTCTTATTTACCGGCTTACGAACCCGAGGTTTGGTTAATAGAAGGGATAAAAAGGGGTCAAAAGTATTCGGAAACGAGTTTGCAGAACATTTTCAAAAAATACCTGAAAAAGGTACAAAAAAATCATAACTTTACTTTGCATTGTTTGAGACACAGTATTGCCACTCACCTGCTTGAAAGCGGCACGGATATCAGGTACATCCAGGAGTTGTTGGGACACAAATCTTCAAGGACTACCGAGATATATACACATGTGAGTATGAAGAGTCTCCATAAGGTAAAAAACCCGATTGATGCTTTTGACATATAAAAGAATAAAGCGGCACATATCCAGCAGTATTATGATTTTGGATTTTATGTTGCTGAATAGATAAACAAGTTATAGGCAATTACAACCATTTGACAAAAAAAATCATCCTATAAACATGAGGATATTACTATCAGCCATTGCAATATTTGTTACAAGCGTAATTTATGCACAATGTCCTTGTGAAAAAAAATCACCTATATCAGAAATTAAAAAATTTGAATCAATACTAATTGTAGAACTAATTTCAAAGTCGAAAAACAGTAAAAAAATCGATAAAAATGAGTTTATCAAAAAGGGGTTTATTAATTCATTCAAAATCCACACTGTTATCAAAGGAGACTGGGTGATTTATGATACAATAGAGTGTATAACTGGCAATGGAATTTCAGACGATGGATTCATTTTTGATTTTGGGGAATTATACATCCTTTTTTATGAAAACTATATTGACAAATGCTCTCCAACCATAATATTTGAAACTGACATTTACAATCAAATAATTACCAAATTAAATCCAAATTCTCCACCACCAGCACCACCTGTTCATCCAACTGTAAAATGGTCTTCAAAACTGAATAAGTTTGAATATGAAAATAGATTTAGTGGATTAAGAGCAGAAATACTAAATGAAGATATTGATTACATATTATTAGAATTACATAAACTGATTTCAGTTCAGAATCAAATTCCGAAAAATAGTCTTATTCAAATAAATTTAGATTCAAACAATAAAGTAACTAATCAAAGAATAATCTCGTCTGGGCAAAAAGCAACTCAGATTAAATTAGGGGATAAACTAAAGAGTTTTATAGAAAACGAAGTTATCTTTATAACCGAGGGGCAAGATTGTTTAATTGAAGGTTCTCAATGGACTTTCCGATGTAAATAACTTGCCTATAACAGCCCATAGCACACCATCTTACGCTATAGCTCCAGACGGTGGCTATGTGCGAAACGTTATGAGTCAGCAAGGAAGTCGTTATACCTACCGCTATTGGCATCATTGAAAAGCGGATCATCCATCCCTGCAATTACTGGTTGGAAAAGGGCAATTGGTTTTATAACTACACAA
>Ga0102812_10000207_pt1 | contig 42745 bp, 40 predicted proteins | sample ColrivemetaGS713_FD_79334 | JGI IMG/M metagenome (GOLD analysis project Ga0102812, IMG submission 79334) | Estuarine microbial communities from the Columbia River estuary - Flood tide ETM metaG S.713 | ecosystem: Environmental > Aquatic > Marine > Intertidal zone > Estuary | place: USA...
CGATAATTCTCGTTCTAAACGCTTAATTCTTTGAGCTGGAGTTTCTTTTGATTTAGGCATTGATTGAAGTTTTGGCTTATTCCAATCTAAAGTACCATGTTTTCTTAACCAAACCAAAACAGTGCTTCTACCTTGAATACCATATGCCTTTTGGACGTGCTTATAGGTCATTTCGCCTTTTTCTACTTGAGATACTACGGCTAATTTAAAGCCTAAATTATAATCTCTTTGGGTACGCTTCTTTAGCGGTTTCTCTGAATAATACATAATAAGTTGATTTTGTGTCAACTTATTTTAGGACGGGACAATATAAATAATAAAAAAGACCACTTTTCGGTGGTCTTTTTTATTAAATGTTTCCATAATACATACTTTTCACAATTCCATCAGCTAGCCCTATCTTAGGAACATATATTCTTTTTGCGCCACTCCATTTCATTGCAGATAAATAAATTTTTGTTGCTGGTATTATAACATCAGCTCTATCTGGGTTTAATTCTAATTCTGTTATTCTGTCTTCATAGGACATTGATTTTAAAAAATGGTATTGTGATTTCATATAAATTAATGAAAGAGGTTCACCCATCATTTTTCCTGAAAGCTTAAAAATTTTATTAATATTTCCACCTGATCCTATTAATGTTGGTTTTTTAAGGAACTGTGTATTTCCTTTTAACCAAATTTCAATATTTTCCCAAATGTCTTTAAAAGAATTTTTCTTATTTAATAAACGAACTGTTCCTATTTTAAAAGATTTAGAATTTACAATTTTTCCATTTGAAAATATTGTAATTTCAGTGCTTCCACCTCCAACATCAACATAAATATATGATCTATCATTTTTAATAATAGCAGATAAATCAGTTGAAAAAATTATAGCAGCTTCTTTTTTTCCATCTATTAAATCTATTTTTACTGATGTTTTTTCAAAAATTTCATTGGTAACCGCAATCCCATTTTTAGCTTCGCGCATTGCAGATGTTGCACAAGCTTTATATTTTTGAACACCATGAACTTCCATCAACAATTTAAAAGCCTCCATAGCTTTTATCATTCTATTTATACTTTCTTCAGAAATATTTTTAGAATTAAATGTATCTGCTCCTAAACGAATAGGAACCCTAACTAAGGCAGACTTCACAAAGGATGGTTCTTTTCCTTCTCTTTCTGTAATTACGTTTGTCACTAATAATCTAATAGCATTTGAGCCTATGTCTATGGCGGCAAGTTTTTCTATTTTCATTATTTGTCCTGTAGTTTAGGTAAGTCTATTTGTAATGCTTTGGGAATTCTGTTATAAATGTGTTTCCCTCTTTAATATTTTTCCAATGGTTGGTGTTGAATTTTATTCCTACAACTCCGCATGTTGGTACATGATTCATTTGATTACTCCCAAATTTATTCACAAAATCGCTAATTCCATGGTCATGACTAAAAATAATTGCAGAGTCAAAACCATCATCTAATGCTTTTACGGTTTTAATTAAATACCCATCGCTAAAACTATATAAAGATTTGCTAATTTTTAAATTAGTAAGAGGATAGTTAAAAGTATAACTAAATATCATAGCTGTATGTAATGCTCTGTTTGCACAACTAGATATAAAAACATCTGGGCAGGCTATTTTTTTATTTAAGACGCTGGAAATTAAGTAAGCATTATTAATACCTCTTTTATTTAAAGGTCTATCAATGTCTTTGATGCCTTCGTATTCCCATGATGATTTTGCGTGCCTAACAATGTAAAGTGTCTTCATTTAAATTGGGTTAGTTATCAAATATAAAAAATTATGGTGCTAAACGTTCAATTTTCCAATCGAAATTTTCTTGTAAGGTATATCTTATTCTATCATGCATTCTATTTGGTCTTCCTTGCCAAAATTCAATACTTATAGGCTTTACAATATAACCTCCCCAGTATTTTGGGCGAATAATTTCTTTGTTTTCAAATTGTTTTTCAAAATCATACAAACGGTCATCTAAATATTTTCTTGATGGAACTACTTCACTTTGGTTAGATGCCCAAGCACCTAATTTACTTCCGTCTGGCCTGGATTCAAAATAACCATCAGATAAATTTTCTGAAATTTTTTCAGCAACTCCTTTAATAATTATTTGTCGTTCAATATTGTGCCAAAGGAAAGATAAACAAACGTTAGGATTTTCTTCAATAGCTTTTCCCTTTTCACTATTATAATTAGTATAGAAGATGAAGCCTTCCCAAGTGTATTTTTTAAGCAAAACAGCTCTGCTTTTAGGAAAGCCATCATTACCAATAGTTGCAATTGTCATTGCATTTGATTCTACGTCACCTCCAAATTCTTCAACTTCATAAAACCATTTTTGAAATAATTCCATTGGGTTTTTTGAAACTTCTTTTAGTGAAAGCTCTTTTTTTACATAATTTCTTCTATAATCGCTTAAATCCTTTTCCATCAAAAAAAATTAATTTTGGATTGTTTTGTCTTTTATTAAAAATAACCCTGCAAAGGTAAACATTCCGTTCACAATTAAAAGTTCATAACCAAATTGATAGCCTTTTAATAATGATGTTGAATTAGTATCAAGTAAATAGCTTAAAACCACTGAAAAAATGGCAATAAGCCAAACATATTTGTCTTTTATATTAATTTTTGTGAAAATACCGAAGGCAAAAAGTCCTAATAGCGGTCCGTAAGTATAAGCTGCAACTTGTAATAAACTACTAATAACATTTTCTTTTAAAACATATTTAAAAATAATTATTACAATAATTAATAATATTGAAATTCCAATATGTGTTCTTTGTCTGATTGCTCTTTGTTTTGAAGATTCTCTTTTTTTAATATCTAAAAAATCGATACAATAGGATGTTGTTAAAGATGTTAGCGCACTATCAGCGCTTGAATAGGCTGCGGCTATTAAACCTAATATGAAAATAATTCCTATTGAAAAACTTAATTCACCTTTTAAAGCTATTTCTGGAAAAAGTAAATCTGTTTTTAGATTGCCTTCAACCATTGGTATTTGAATTCCAAATTTTTCAGCATAAATAAATAAAAGCGCTCCTAAAGTAAGAAAAACAAAATTCACAATTATTAATACAAAACCTAATGAAAGTACATTCCATTGCGCTTCTTTGGTGTTTTTACACGTAAGATTTTTTTGCATCATATCTTGGTCTAAACCTGTCATTGCAATAGCAATAAACATTCCTCCTAAAAACGATTTTATGAAATGTTTTTTACCATTAAAATCGTCCGTAAAAAATATTTTGTTATATCTGTCAAATTCAGTTGAAGTAAAAATATCGGTAACATTTAAATTTAACCTATTTAAAATAATATAAATGGTTGCAAAAACTGCAGAAAGTAAGAAAACCGTTTGTAAAGTATCTGTCCAAACAATGGTTTTAATTCCTCCTTTAAACGTGTAAATCCAAATTAATAGTATTGAAAAAATTACAGTAATTTCAAAAGGAACATTCCAAGCATCAAAAATAAAATATTGCATTACAGAAGCTACTAAAAACAAACGGAAAGCAGAGCCTAAAACACGTGAAATAAAGAAAAAAACAAATCCGGTTTTATGTGATATTGGTCCAAAACGGTGTTTTAAAAACTCATAAATTGAAGTTACTTGTAAATTGTAATAAATTGGAATTAATACATATGCAATAACCACGTAACCAACCATGTAACCGAATACAACTTGCATATAACTAAACTGCGAAGCTTGCACCCAGCCAGGCACTGAAATAAAAGTAACACCAGACAGCGAAGCTCCAATCATGCCAAAAGCAACAATGTACCAAGGCGATTTTTTGTTAGCGCTAAAAAAAGTATCATTAGTGTCGTTTTTACCAGTGAAATAGGCAATTAAAAGCAGCACACAAAAATAGGCTGCGATAAGAGAAAGTAAATATATTGGTTGCATTAATTAGATTTAAAATTTATGATTAACAAAGAAACTAAAATTATTGAGAATATCATTTGCTAATTGTACATTTGCCAAATGAATTTTTCATCTAAACTTTTGGAAAATGCTGTAAATGAAGTGTCACAATTGCCAGGAATTGGTAAAAGAACTGCGCTTCGTTTGGTGTTGCATTTGCTAAAACAACCAAAAGCACAAACACATAATTTGGCAGTTTCTTTAAATAATTTAGTTGATAATATTAAGTTATGTAAAAAATGCCATAATATTTCTGATGTTGAAGTTTGTGAAATTTGTTCAAATCCATCTAGGAATGATGAAATAATTTGTGTTGTTGAAGATGTGCGAGATGTAATGGCAATTGAAAACACATCTCAATTTAAGGGTTTATATCATGTTTTAGGAGGTAAAATATCACCAATAGAAGGTGTTGGTCCTCAAAACTTAAAAATTGATAGTTTAATAGAAAAAGTTAAAGAAGGTATTATTAAAGAAGTAATTTTTGCGTTAAGTTCTACTATTGAAGGTGACACCACTAATTTTTATATTTTTAAACAAATGGAAAAATTTAATATTAAAACCTCAACCATTGCAAGAGGAATTGCCGTTGGAGACGAACTTCAATATGCTGATGAAATTACGTTGGGAAGAAGTATTTTAAATCGTATTCCATTTGATAATTCGTTTTAGCCTATGGATATATCGGTAATTATTGTAAACTATAATGTTCGTTATTTTATTGAACAATGTATTTTAAGTATAATTGATGCTTCAAAAAGCTTAAATACTGAAATTATTCTAGTTGACAATAACTCATCAGATAATAGTTGCCAATTTATTCAGAAAAATTACCCTCAAATAAAATTAATTTCCAATAAAATTAATGTAGGTTTCGCTAAAGCAAATAATCAAGGAGTTAAAATAGCTTCGGGAAAATATATTTTAATTTTAAATCCAGATACTGTTATTGCTGAAGATACCTTAGAAAAGGTATTTGAATTTGTCGAGCGAAAAACCAATTTGGGAATTACAGGAGTCAAATTAATTGATGGCTCAGGTAATTTTTTACCTGAAAGTAAAAGAGGTATTCCAACACCAAGAGTTTCATTCAATAAACTGTTTGGTATTTCAACAAAACAAACTGGAAAATATTATGCAGCACATTTACAAGAAAATGAAAGTGGTGTAGTTGATGTTTTAGTTGGTGCTTTTATGTTTTTACAAAAGTCAATTTATAATGAAGTTAAAGGGTTTGATGAAGATTATTTTATGTACGGAGAGGATATTGATTTAAGTTATAAAGTTTTAAAAAAGGGATATCTTAATTATTATTATCCTGAAACTAAAATTATTCATTACAAAGGAGAATCTACAAAAAAAGATATTATTTATTTGAAATATTTTCACAATGCAATGAAAATATTTTATAAAAAGCATTTCAGATTAAATAAAATTTATGATTTTTTAATGAGTTTAGGAATTGAATTATGGTATTTGTTAAAATATTTTAAATATAAAAATGTTGCTGAAGATTTAAAAGAAACATCAAATGTTTTGTATGTTGGAAAAGATAATTTAATTATCAATCATTTAAACAAAAAAGATTTATTAATAAATAAATTATTAATTCATGATATTAATGAAATTAAAAATTTAATTAAAACCAAATCAATAGATTCTGTAGTTTTTGATAATTCAATACTTTCAAATAAAAATATAATTAATCATTTTGAAATGCTTAAAAACGAAAAGGTATCGTTTAAAATTCATCCCAAAACAACCAATTATTTAATTGGAAGTAATAGTTCCGAGCAAAGAGGGAATTTAGAATTTATTGCTAAAATTTAATTTTTATCAATTCTAATTCTGGCATCAACAGCAAAAATCTCCTTTGAATTTCCAAAAAGAGGATTTAAATCTAACTCTTCAATTTCAGGTACAACGGATACTAAATTTGAAATTTTAGTTATTATTTCTGCAAACTCATTTTCATTTATACCCTCCTGATTTCTAATTCCTTGAATAATTTTATAGGATCTCAAATTTTGAATCATTTCAGCAGCTTCCATTTTTGAAACAGGTGCTAATGATGTTTGAATGTCTTTTAAAACTTCAATATAAATTCCACCCAAGCCACATAAAACTAAATGACCGAATTTATCTTCTTTTTTTGCTCCAATAAATAATTCAGTTCCTTTTTTCATTGGTTGAATTAATACAGAAGTTGCACCTTCAATTTTCATTATATCATCAAATGATGCTGTCAATTTTTCTTCAGAGCTAATATTTAATATAATTCCTCCAACATCACTTTTGTGGATTGGGCCAACAACTTTCATAACCACAGGAAATTGCAATTCTTTTATTGCAGAAATACATTCAGTTATTGTTTTACAAACAATTTCCTGAACTATAGGAATTTCAGCAGCAATTAATAATTCTTTCACTTGTTGAGGTTGCAAGTATCCATTTTCTGAATTTTCAATAATGCTTCTTATTACTTTAATATTGGTTGCTGAAGATGGTTTTGTTTTTGAAGTAATTTTTTCAACTTCCATTGTTTTTGCTAAAATATTTCCAAACAAAACTTCATCAGGGAAATTAATATTGCCTTTTGATATAAAATACTCAATTTCATTTTTTACATTTATAACCGAAGGTAAAATAGGAAAAATTGGTTTTTTACAAGTGATCATTTTTTGATGAAGTACATCATAAACATCGTAAACTTCAAATAAGCCAGGGCTTCCAAAAATGACTGCGATTGCATCGATTTCATCAAATTTATGTTCACAGTAATCTATAATTGTACCCAATTGTTCGGCTGTTCCTGTTGCTAAAAAATCTATTGGATTAGAAACAGAAGACCCCAAATATAATTTAGATAGTAACTCTTCACTTTCTTTTCCGTTTATTTCAGGTACATTCAATCCATTTTTAGATAAAGCGTCAGTTAACATAACTGCTGGTCCGCCAGCATGTGTAATTATAGCAATATTTTTTCCTTTTATTTGTGGCAATGTAAATATTGAAGCAACTGTAATTAGCTCGTTTCTACCATAACAACGAATAATTCCTGCTTTCTTAAATAATGCATCAACTGCAACATCAGAGTTTGCTAAAGCACCTGTATGTGAACTTGCAGCTCTGCTTCCTGCAGAAGAACTTCCTGCTTTTATGGCTGCAATTTTACATCCTTTTTTAATTAAGGAAGTTGCGTGTTTTAATAATTTTTGTGGGTTTTCTATACTTTCAATATAAAGAAGTTTTATTTTTGAACTAGTTTCAGAATTATATGTTTCATCAAAATGTTCTAACACTTCTTCAACACCAATTTGAGCTGAATTCCCTACAGAGTAAACGCTTGAAAAAGTTAAACCAGTTGACATTGCAGCTTCTATTATAAAAACTGCTGTTGCTCCAGATCCTGAAATGAAATCGACACCATTTTTATCTAACTTTGGAATAGGTGTTGTAAAAACGCCAGCGTAATTTTGATTAATTAATCCAATATTATTTGGGCCTAACAATGTTCCATTAACTGCATTAATTTCGTCAACAATTTGTTGCTCTAATTGTTTACCTTCTTCATCCTTTTCACTAAAACCTGCTGAAAAAATGATAAAACCTTTAGTGTTTTTTTGTTGTGCTAATATTTTTACCGTTTCTAAAGTAAATTTGGCTGAAATTGCAATAATTGCAACATCAACTGTTGGAATTTCATTGATGTGTTGGTAGCATTTTAGACCTTGCACTTCAGTTTCTTTTGGATTTACTGCTAGCAATTCACCTTCAAAATGATGATCTATTAAGTTTTTTAAAACGCGTCCTCCAGGTGTATGAATATTGTTTGAAGCACCTATAATAACTATGCTTTTAGGGTTTAATAATTTTTCGTTTAGCATTCAAATAATTAATTTAAGAAATAAATTCAACAGCAATTTCTTTACCTTTTTCGTAAGCTTCTAAATTTTTATTTACAATTTTTTCTCCCTTTCTTTCAAATAAAGTTTTAATTGCTTTTTGTAAACTTTCATCACTTATTGGGAGCAAAGAAGAAACAGCTCCTAATAAAACCATGTTAGTTGCTTTTGAATTTCCAATATCTTTTGCCAATTGTTTTGCATCAATTAAAATACTGTTTTTATGTAATTTAATTTCTTTGTATAAATCTTCTAATTCAGGATAATTTGTAATATTTACAAAAGGATTGGAATCAGTTACCAAAAAACCATCTTCTTTTAAAAAAGGTAAATATCTCAATAATTCCATTGGTTCAACGGAAATAATAATATCTGCTTTTCCTTGAGGAATTAAATCTGAAAAAATTTCTGTGTCTGAAATACGAACGTGAGATTGTACTGCACCACCGCGCTGACTCATTCCGTGAACTTCAGATTGTTTTATATGTAGGTTGTTGTCTAAAGCAGCTGTATCAATCACTGCTGCAATAGTTAAAATTCCTTGTCCGCCAACTCCTGCTAAAATTATATTTGTTTTCATTAAATTTCGTTTAGTTTAAAGATACTTTTTTAAGCTCGTTTAACTTGTCTTTCTTTTCTTTAGGTAATTGAACACAAGGACGTTGAGCTATTACAACAGAAACTCCTTTGTAATTAATTTCATTTCTAATTAAATCTATATTTTCTTGTAAATTCTTATGAAGAGGAGTAATTACAATTAAATGTTCATCAGCAACACCAATTCCTTTGCAAATATCAATTAATCTACCTGAAGCTGAAGAATCTTGAGCACCAGTCATAGCAATTGCAGAATTATCTGAAATTATTACTGTGATAGGAGTGTTTTCTATAACGGCTTCTAATAATCCTGTCATACCAGAATGTGTAAAAGTTGAATCTCCAATAATTGCTACTGATGGATGTATTCCTGCATCAGCAGCTCCTTTGGCCATAGTTATTGAAGCTCCCATATCTATTAATGTATTAATGCTTTCAAAAGGAGATAAAGCTCCAAGTGCGTAGCAACCAATATCACCAAAAACTTGTTGACTTCCCATTTCTTTGCCTAAATGATTTATAGCATCAAATAAGTCTCTATGACCGCAACCAACACATAATTCTGGTGGTCTTCCACTAACAACTTTTGGTATGTTTTCATTAATTACTATATCGAATCCTAGAGCATTTGCAATATTATCTGGGTTTAATTCTCCAACTCTTGGAATATCACCACTTAAGCGTCCAATAACATTTTTTGATTCATTTATAAAATCTGAAATAGCTTCTTCAATAAAAGGATAGCCATCTTCTAAAACAAGTACTTTTTTACATGTTTCAAGAAGTTTTTTAACTGGTTTTTTTGGAATTGGATATTGAGATATTTTTAAAACTGGATAAGGGCATTCTTCACCATCAAAATTTTCCATTAAATAATTATATGCGATACCTGATGCAATAATTCCAATGGAAGTATTTGAGCCTTCTTTAAATTCATTAAAATAACTGTTTTCAGAAATTTCAAGTATATCAGACTGAATATCAACTAAATGTTTGTATCTACCTCTTGCATGTATAGGAATTAACTGAAATTGATGTTTATTTTTAGGTAAATGAATTTGGTTTTGTTCAACTCTTTCACTTGTTAAAATTCCGGCTCTAGAATGTGATAGTCTGGTTACCATTCTAATTAAAACAGGTAAACTTAACTTTTCAGATAAATCGAAAGCATATTTTGTAATTTCATAGCACTCTTGTTGGTTGGAAGGTTCTAATATTGGTATCATGGCAAATTTTCCATAATAGCGAGAATCTTGTTCATTTTGTGAAGAATGCATGGATGGATCATCTGCAACTACAACAACTAAACCTCCGTTAATTCCAGAAACTGACATGTTCATAAAAACATCTGCAGCAACATTTAATCCAACGTGTTTCATTACTGTTAAAGCTCTTTTCCCCGCATAGGACATTCCTAATGCAGCTTCCATAGCAGTTTTTTCATTAACTGACCAATTTGAGTGTATTTTTAGTTCTTTTGCTATTTTTGAGCGCTGTATAAATTCTGAAATTTCGGTTGAAGGAGTTCCTGGATACGCATAAACACCTGATATTCCAGCATCTATTGCACCCTGTGCTAAAGCTTCATTTCCTAGTAACAGTTTTTTAGTATTATTTGAGTTCATATATTGTTATTTTATGAGGTCTCAAAAATACGAAATCGATTTAGTAAAACATATGACTAAAGTCACATATTTGTATTTAATGTCCTGATATACAATATATTAAAATCGTAATAAAATAAGGTTTAAGTTGAATATTTCAATATGTAACGGGCTTATTTATTAATGAATTCCTAGAAAAACATATAAGAATGTATTTATTAGATAAATTTATTTAGAATCCCAGTTTTTCTTTTTTCTAATATTTTTATATAATTTAATTCCAAGCATTAAAAAAGTAGAAATTCCAATAATTCCTAAAGTACCAAAAATCCAACCTATAGAGTTTTTTAGAATTACTAAAAACACACAGGCAAATAAAATAATAGTAGCAACTTCATTCCATATTCTTAAGGTAAATGATGAAAATTTTAAATGCCCTTTATATATTTGATTGTAAATTATTTGACAAGACCAATGGTATAAAAAAAGTAAAACAACAAAAGTTAATTTAATATGCATCCAACTTTGTTGAAGCCATATAGGCTGTAAAATAAGTAACCAAGTTGCAAATATGGTTGCTAAAACTGCTGAAGGCCAGGTTATAATATACCACAAACGTTTAATCATTAGCTTGTATTGCTTTATTAAAATTAGTTGCTCAATTTCTGGTTTTTCTTCAGCTTCTTTGTAATAAATAAATAACCTTACAATATAAAAAAGTCCGGCAAACCAAGTTGTAATAAAAATAATATGAAGAGATTTAATGTAAAGGTATTCCATTTTAACTATTCCAATTGTTAATCCATTTTGTTAATGTGTTTGCCCAATCATCATTATCATTTAAACAAGGAATTGTTAAAAAATGTTCACCTCCATTCTCTTCAAAAGAGTGTTTTGCTTCCATACCAATTTCTTCCAAAGTTTCTAAACAATCTGATACAAATGCGGGTGTTACCACTGCTAAATTTTTAATTCCTTTTTTAGCAAAATTATCAATGGTTTGATCTGTATAGGGCTGTAGCCAAGGATCGCGGCCTAAGCGAGATTGGAATGAGGTGCTATAACTGCCTTCTTTCAAATTTAATTTTTCTGCGACTTGTTTTGTTGTTTCATAACATTGATGTCTGTAACAAAATTCATGGGCTTCAGAAGGGGTATTACAACAACTTCCATCTATTTTGCAGTGCGATTTTGTAATATCTGATTTTTTAATGTGGCGTTCTGGAACTCCATGATACGAAAAAAGTAGATGCTCTGGTTTTTTTTCTTCTAAATGTTTTTGAATGCTATTTCCTAATACTTCAATATAATCTGTTTTGTTGTAAAATGCTGGAACGTCAGTTATTTTAATTGAAGGGAAATGTTTTTTAATAATTTTATTTGCCAATACAACAATAGTTTCTGTTGTTGCCATAGCAAATTGTGGATATAATGGAATTAATAATATCTCTGTTACACCTTGTTCTGCTAATTTTTTAATACCACTTTCAATAGATGGATTACCATAACGCATTGCAAGTTCAACAGGGATATTTGAATTTTTTTCAACCTTTTTATGTAACCTTTCTGATAAAACAATTAAAGGAGAGCCTTCTGACCACCATATTTTTTTATAAGCTTCTGCAGATTTTTTTGGACGAGTATTTAAAATAATTCCTTTTACAACAAAAGCACGAATAAGATAAGGAGTATCAATAACTCTTTTATCCATTAAAAATTCATTTAAATAATTTTTTACATCTTTCACAGATGTGCTATTTGGTGAACCTAAATTAACTAATAAAGCTCCTTTCATATTTATGATTTTGAAAATTGTTTTGGTGTAATTTTATATTTCCTTTTAAAAGCCGCTATAAAATGGCTTGAAGTACTGTAGCCTAAATGAATTGCAATCTCATTTACATTTAATTGTTGTTCTTGAAGTAAAGTTTTAGCTAATTCCATTTTATAATTAAGTAAAAAGGTAAAAACGGGAACTCCATAAAATTCTTTAAAATCAGTTTTTAATTTTTTTATATTCAACCCAACTTTTTTAGCTAAATCATTTAATGAAGGTGGGTTATTCATTTCTTCAATAATAATTTGTTTGGCATGCTTTATTTTTGTTACTGTTTCTTCATTTGCAATGTATGGACAGTTTTCAGTTTCGTTTTCGGTATGTGTACTAAAATAATAGCTCAATAGTTCAAAAACTTTTCCTTTTATAAAAATAGGACGAAGTGTTTCATTTGTTTGTTTTGTGAGTAATTGAGTTAATATTATTTTAATTGGTGTTGAAGTTTCCTTTGGTTCAATAATCGGATTTCCAATTTTAAAACTATTAAAGTTAAAAAGAAAATTGCCTTCAATAGAGAATAAAGAATGAAAATACTCAATAGAAATTAAAATTGCAAAAAGTTCTGAATTTGGAGGTAAATTAAAGAGAATATTCATTTTTTCATCTTTAAAATAAACCATACTAGAATTTCCTTCCTTTAAATGAATTGAGCAATGCTCCATATTGAAAGCAACTTTACATTCATTGGAACAGCAAAAATATATTTGTATATAATTATCACTTAAGCTATGCTTAAACAGTTCATTTTCTGACGTTAAGTTATTGAAATAATAAACTTTAAAAGTGTTCTCTTCTTTAAATTGAAGACAAGTACTTTTGTCGATGTTTTTGTAGTTTTCTAAATTAGATTTCATAAAGCATTTTTATGATTTTAGTATAAAGTAACTACAAAAGTACAATAAAAAATAACATATCAAAACTGCTATTAATTAAAAAATATGATATATGTCATATTTTTAAAGGCTTTATTTTGCTGACATTTGTCATATAAAAATCGAAATAGTTGCTATTTAGAAGTATTCTAAATTAAAAACAATAACTTATCTCGACAATAAAAGTACTTTTAGCGATATAATGTACTTTTTATTAATTGTACTTTTGTCGATACTTATTGGTAATACTATTTTTATGAGTCAAGAAAATCTCCCTACTAAATTATACAATGTAGGATTAAGTTATAAAAAAGCAGATGTACAAGTGCGTGGTGCATTTAGTGTCACTAAAGAAAATCAGAAACTTTTATTGGTCGAAGCAAAGAGAAGGGGAATAGAGGGGATTTTTGTACTTTCTACTTGTAACAGAACTGAAATAACTGGTTTTGCAAAACATCCTTTTGAGTTGATTAGTTTGTTAATTAAGTATTCTAAAGGTAGTGTTGAAGAATTTATAAATGTATCAAATGTTTATAAAAACAATGATGCAGTTAGTCATTTGTTTAATATTGCTACAGGACTTGATAGTCAAATTTTAGGTGATTATGAAATTGTTGGCCAATTAAGGGAGTCTTTTAAATTAGCCAAAAAGATGGGGACTACAAATGCTTATTTAGAGCGTTTAATGAATTTGGTTTTACAAGCTAGTAAAGATGTTAAAAATAATACGAAGTTAAGTTCAGGTACTACCTCTGTTTCATATGCGGCAATTCAATATATAATTGATACAGTTAAAAATTGTAACGACAAAAAAGTTTTAATTTACGGATTTGGAGAAATTGGGAAAAACACTTGTAAAAATGTTTTAGAATATACTTCAAATAAAAATATCACCTTAATTAATAGGACTTTAGATAAAGTTGTTGATTTTGAAAGATGTCATAGCAATGTTACTGTAGCAGAATTTTCAAAGTTAACGGAGGAAATACATAAAGCAGATATTTTAATTGTTTCTACAGGTTCAAATACTCCAACAGTTACTAAAGAAAATTTAAAACCAGGAAAGGAGATTCTTATTATAGATTTGTCAATGCCTGAAAATGTTGATGTAGCGGTTAAAGAATTAAGTGAAGTGACCCTAATTAATGTTGATGAACTATCTAAAATTACTGATAAAACTGTTGAAACAAGAAAAGAACAAGTTCCTTTAGCTGAAAAAATAATTGAAAAATATAGAGAAGAATTTAATGAGTGGATTTCACATCGTAAGTATGTCCCTGCTGTAAATGCTCTAAAAGAATCTTTAATGGCAATTCAGCAAGATGAAATAAATTTTTATAGCAAAAAAAATAAAGATTTTAATGTTGAAGATGCGGAGTTTGTAACAAGTAGAATGATTCAAAAAATTACTACACAGTTTGTAAAACATTTAAAAGATCAAGAAACTTCTGTAGATCAAAGTATAAGTGTTATTAGCAAAATTTTTAACACTGAAATAACCGAAATTTAGAATGGATAAAATAATAAGAATTGGAACTCGCTCAAGTGATTTAGCGCTTTGGCAGGCTAATACCGTAGCGAAACAATTAGATGGCTTAGGTTATAAAAGTGAAATAGTAAAAATAGACTCCATTGGAGATGTTGTGTTGGATAAGCCTTTATATGAGTTAGGCGTAACAGGTGTTTTTACTAAAAATTTGGATATTGCCCTATTAAATAATAAAATAGATATAGCTGTGCATTCTTTTAAAGATGTGCCAACAAAATTACCATTCGGAATTGTGCAAGGTGCAATTTTAAAAAGAGGCGATTTTAACGATGTTTTAGTAATTAAAGAAGATGAAAATTTCTTTACCAAAGAGTCGGCAATTATTGCTACAGGAAGTTTAAGACGAAAAGCACAATGGTTATATCGTTATCCGCATCATACAATTACTGGTTTAAGAGGTAATGTAAATACACGTTTGCAAAAATTAGAAGATAATGATTGGGATGGAGCTATTTTTGCTGCTGCTGGACTTAAAAGATTAAAACTATTACCTGAAAAAGAAAAACATATAAAATTAGATTGGATGATTCCTGCACCTGCTCAAGGAGCTGTAATGGTGGCGGTTTTAGATGAAAACGAAGAATTAAAAGCAATCTGTTCAGAATTAAACCACGAAGATACAGCAACTTGTGTTAATATTGAACGTGAGTTTTTACGTTTTTTAGAAGGTGGTTGTACTGCACCAATTGGCGCTTTAGCATTAATAATTAAAGAAGAATTAATGTTTAAAGGTGTTTTATTTAGTCCAGATGGGAAAAATAAAATTGAATTTTCTAAATCTGTTGAGTTAGATAAAATTGGAGATTTAGGTAAATATGCTGCCAATTATATTTTAGACAGAGGTGGCAAAAAAATAATGCGCGAAGAAATTATTATTGATAAAGATATTAATGTTTATTCTACAAAAAATTTATCATTAGATCAGGTAAATAGCATTTCTTCTCATATTGGTTCTTCAATGAGTGATTTTATAACTACACGTAGCAATCGTTTAAAACATGTAGTTGTTAAAAATCCAATTAAAAACGTTATTTTCACAAGTCAAAATGCTGTAGAAGCAGTATTGGAAAATTTTATTCCAATGGAATTGCAATTTGAAAACATTTATTGTGTTGGTAAAAGAACTAAGCGTTTAATTGAAAAGAAAATTGGTAAAGTTTCTCAAGATGAAAATAGTGCTGAAAAATTAGCAAATTATTTAGTTGAAAATTTAGAGGGGAAAGAAGTTACATTCTTTTGTGGAAATAAAAAAAGGGATGAACTTTCAGCTATTTTGAAAGAAAATAATATTGAGGTTAATGAAATTGAATGTTATCAAACTTCTTTAACACCTAGAAAAATAGATGGAAAATATAATGGAATATTATTCTATAGCCCATCTGGTATTGAAAGTTTCTTAAAGGAAAATAAAGCAACTGAAATTGTTGCTTTTTGTATTGGTGAAACTACCGCTACTTTTGCTAATAATTATTTCAAAAATATAGTTACGTCAAAAGTTTCAACAATTGAAAGTGTACTGCAATCAGTAAATGAATATTTCAAAGTAAATTAAATAATAAAATGATGAATAGAACAAGACGTCTTCGAAAAACAGAAAATATTCGCCGTTTAGTTAGAGAAAACAAACTAACAATTGACGATTTAATTTATCCTTTATTTATTGAAGAAGGAATAAATATTGAAACAGAAATTGTTTCAATGCCTGGAATTAAACGTTTTTCATTAGATACAATTTCAAAAGAATTAGATGAAGTAGTTGCGTTAGACATTCCTGCTGTTTTATTATTTGGAATTCCTTCAAAAAAAGATGAAACTGGTTCGGAAACTTGGAATGATGATGGGATTATGCAAAAAGCAGTTCGTTTTATCAAAAAGAATTACCCAAGTTTATATGTAATAACAGATGTTTGTTTTTGTGAATATACAAGTCACGGACATTGTGGAATAATCCACGATAATGATGTTGATAATGATGCAACGTTACCAAACATTGCGAAACAAGTAGTTTCTCATGCTAAGGCAGGTGTTGATATGGTTGCACCATCAGGAATGATGGATGGAATGATAGCTACAATTCGTGAAGCATTGGATAATACAGGGTTTCCAAACATACCAATAATGTCTTACGCTGTAAAATATTCATCTGCATTTTACGGACCGTTTAGAGATGCTGCAGATTCTGCTCCAACATTTGGAGATAGAAGAACGTATCAAATGGATCCAGCAAATAGAGATGAAGGTATGCGAGAAGCTACTTTTGATGATCAAGAAGGAGCTGATATTTTAATGGTAAAACCAGCTTTAGCTTATTTAGATATTATTAGAGATTTAAAAAATAATTTTGATCGCCCAATTGCTTGCTATAATGTGAGTGGTGAGTATGCAATGATTAAAGCTGCTGCCGCCAATGGTTGGATTGATGAAGAAAGGGTAATGATGGAAAGCTTATTATCTATGAAAAGAGCAGGAGCTGATATTATTATTACGTATTTCGCTAAAGATGTTGCTAAAGTATTACTGAAAAAATAAATTAAAATGAAACTAGAAAAATCAATTGAATTATACACTAAAGGAAAAAAGCATTTAGTTGGTGCTGTAAACTCACCAGTTAGAGCTTTTAAATCTGTTGGAGGAGTTCCTATTTTTATAGATAAAGCAAAAGGCAGTAAAATTTTTGATGTTGATGGGAATGAATATGTAGATATGGTGTTATCCTATGGACCAATGATTTTAGGTCATAGAAATAGCATTGTTGAAAAAACGATTAAAAAATTTTTAAAAAATGGTTATTCTTTTGGTGCTTCAACTGAAGGTGAAATTATTTTAGCAAAATTGATTTGTGATGCTTTTCCAGGAATGGATAAAGTTCGTTTCGTTAACTCGGGAACAGAGGCTGTTTTTAGTGCAATTAGGTTAGCTAGAGCTTTTACAGGAAAAGATAAAATTATAAAATTTGCAGGTTGTTATCATGGACATTCAGATGCTTTATTGGTTGCAGCAGGTTCAGGATTAGCTACTTTAAGTTTGCCAGGAAGTGCTGGTGTACCAGAAGATGCGGTTAAAAACACTTTAATTGCAGAATATAATAATATTGATAGTGTTGAAAAGCATTTATCAAAGCATAATGATGTTGCTGCGGTTATTATTGAACCAATTGCAGGTAATATGGGTGTGGTTCTTCCTTCAAAAGAATTTATTGAAGAATTAAGAGATTTAACAAAAGCAAGTGGAGTTCTTTTAATTGTTGATGAAGTAATGACAGGATTCCGTTCTCAATTTGGAGGAGCTCTAGAATTATATGGAGTTGAGGCTGATATTACTTGTTTAGGTAAAGTAATTGGAGGAGGTTTTCCTGTAGGAGCTTATGGTGCAAGAAATGAAATTATGCAAATGGTAGCTCCTTTGGGTCCAATGTACCAAGCTGGGACATTATCAGGAAACCCAATTGCAATGTCTTGTGGAATAGCAACTTTGAAAGAACTAAAGAAGAGAAACCCTTATAAAGATTTCGAAAGAACAGCTGCCTTTTTAGAAAGGGAAATGAAATCAGCTGCTAAAGAAAATGAAATTGATTTACAGGTAAATAGATTTGGCTCTATGATTAACCCATTTTTTACGAAAACAAAAGTGGTAGATTTCAAAACAGCTCAAACAAGTGATACAGATAAATTTAAAACGTTCTTTTGGAAAATGATGGAACACGGAGTGTTTTTACCTCCTTCTCAATTTGAATCTTGGTTTTTATCAACCGCAATGACAAAGAGAGATATTTATAAGGTACGGGCAGCCATTAAAATTGCCATGAAATCAGTAGCTAATAAAAAAAATGATGAATAGTTTTAGGTTACAGTTTTTGTAATAATAAAATTAAGCAGTAGTAATACAACAATAATAAAATGATCAAAAACGATTTATATTTAAGAGCCTTAAAAGGCGAAACAGTAGAGCGTCCACCAGTTTGGATGATGCGTCAAGCAGGGCGTTATTTGCCTGAATTTATTGCAATTAGAGATAATTATGATTTCTTTACGCGTTGTAGAACTCCTGAATTAGCTTCAGAAATAACAGTACAACCAATCAGACGTTATGGAATGGATGCAGCAATATTATTTTCAGATATATTGGTAATTCCTCAAGCAATGAATATTGAGGTTGAAATGAAAAATGGAGTAGGTCCTTGGTTGCCAAATCCTGTTCGTACTCAAAAAGATGTGGAAGCTGTTGTTGTTCCAGATGTAACTGTTGAATTGAAGTATGTAATGGATGCTATCAAAATTACAAAGCAAATGTTGAATGATGATATTCCATTAATCGGCTTTGCAGGTTCACCTTGGACTATTTTGTGCTATTGTGTACAAGGGCAAGGGTCTAAAACCTATGATATTGCTAAAGAATTTTGTTTTACAAAACCTGAACTAGCGCATACTTTATTGCAAAAAATTACTGATACTACTATTGCATATTTAAAAGAAAAAGTAAAAGCAGGAGTTAATGCTGTTCAAATTTTTGACTCTTGGGGAGGAATGCTTTCACCAGTTGATTATCAAGAGTTTTCTTGGAAATATATCAATCAAATTATTGAAGCGTTAAAAGATGATGCTCCAGTAATTGCTTTTGGAAAAGGGTGTTGGTTCGCTTTAGAAGATATGGCAAAATCAAATGCTGCAGCTTTAGGTGTTGATTGGACAATTACACCACAAATGGCACGTAAATTTGCAGGAGATAAAATAACCTTACAAGGGAATTTTGATCCTTCAAGATTGTTGTCACCACCAACTGAAATTAAAAAGATGGTAACTAAAATGATAAACGATTTTGGAAAAGACAAATATATTGTGAATTTAGGCCATGGAATTTTACCAAATATTCCTTTAGATAATGCCAAAGCATTTATTGATGCTGTAAAAGAATATAGATAGTTGTTAGTTTTAAGTTGTTAGCTTATACTGAGTCATTAACTAACAACAAGTAACCAACAACCAATAACTAAAAAAATGATAAACTTAATTCAAAAATACAATATTCCTGGTCCAAGATATACCAGTTATCCAACAGTTCCATTTTGGGATAAAGAAGGAATTGCTTTAGAATCTTGGAAAAAAACAGTTAAAAAATCTTTTGTTGAAAGTAATGATATTGAGGGAATTAGCGTTTATATTCATTTACCTTTTTGCGAAAGTTTATGTACGTTTTGTGCCTGTCATAAAAAGATAACAAAACGTCATGAGGTAGAGCAACCTTATATTGATACTGTATTAAAAGAGTGGGATTTATATTGCGATTTACTGGAAGAAAGGCCAAAAATTAGAGAAATTCATTTAGGCGGAGGAACTCCAACATTTTTTTCTTCAGAAAATTTAAAAAAACTGATTAATGGAATTTTTAAAAGAGCTGATAAATTTGAAATTTTCGACTTTAGTTTTGAAGGACATCCAAATCATACTTCTGAAGAACAATTACAAACTTTATTTGATTTAGGATCAAAAAGAAATAGTTTTGGTATTCAAGATTACGATCCTAAAGTTCAAAAAGCAATTCATAGAGTTCAAAGTTTTGAACAAGTAAAAAAGGTTCATGAATTATCAAGAAAAATAGGATATGAATCAATTAGCCACGATTTAATTTTTGGGTTACCTTTTCAAAATGAAGAAAGTATAAGAAATACTATAAAAAATACTATTGCTTTAAAACCAGATAGAATTGCTTACTATAGTTATGCTCACGTACCTTGGATTAAAGGAGTCGGACAGCGTGGTTTTGAAGATAATGATTTACCTAAAGATAGTGAAAAGCGCCATTTATATGAATTAGGGAAACAACTATTTTTTGATAATGGTTATGTTGAAATAGGAATGGATCATTTTGCTTTACCTTCTGATTCACTTCATAAGGCAATGGAAGCTAAAAAATTGCATCGTAATTTCATGGGTTATACTGCAGGAAAAACAGAATTGATGATTGGTTTAGGAATGTCTTCAATTAGTGATTCTTGGTATGCGTTTGCACAAAATGAAAAAGATGTGGATGATTATACTGAAAAGGTAAATAATGGAATTATTCCAATATTTAGGGGGCATTTATTAACTGATAATGATTTAATTATTAGAAAACATATTCTAAATTTAATGTGTAACCTTGAAACTGAATGGAAAATTGGTTTAGATTCTAAAGTTAAAAATGAAATTATTGAGCGTTTAAAGCCAATTATTGATGATGGATTAATTGAAGTTTCTGAAGATAAGGTTTTAGTGAAGGAGGAAGGAAGAATGTTTGTTCGTAATATTTGCATGGCTTTTGATCTTCGGTTGATAGAAAATGAGCCTAATACAAGAGTTTTTTCTATGACAATTTAATAGTAGATAAAAAAATCCCCAAAGTTGTCTTTGGGGATTTTTTTATTTAAAAACTTAACGAGTCTAATTCCTTATAGTTCTTACTTAATTTTTTGAGTAAAATTCCATAAATTAATTTATAATACAACCACAATAAACCAATCATAATTAAAAAGCCTATTATTTGAGCTATTAGCATAATGTAAAAGAACTTATCTTCATCAATTTTGGTGTTTTGGGGATTCATGACTTCATTTAAAAGGTCAATATCAGAAAACATAATAATATTTACAATTGTTGATAAAATAATAGTCATTATTATATTATAGTACACATAATAGTTTACTGTTTTACGAGTTCTTATTATCTTTTGCATTAACATATTTGTACTTTCAATTACTGAAATTCCTTTATAATTTTTATAAAATAAGTATATAAAAACAATAACAATAGTGTAGTGTAAAGCATATGATGCTTGTAAAAGGGTTTTTAAATGTAGTTTTTCATAAATAGCAAAAAAACTGTCGGGTATTAATAAATTAATAAATCCCCAAAATAAAAATTCAGCAATACAAATTATCAAAATCCATTTTACAATAGAAGATGATTTTTTGTGTATCATTTTATAAATATCATCATATGATATTTTTGGAAGGCTGGCTTCTTGCCTTTTCCAATCTCTTTTTAATAAATCTAATTCATCCATAGTTTACGGATTTAATATTGTTTTTAAGCGAGTTTTTATTCTATTCATTTTCACTCGTGCATTCACTTCAGAAATACCTAATGTTTCAGATATTTCGCTATAATTCTTATCTTCTAGGTATAAGAAAATTAAACCTTTATCAATGTCAGACAATTGTTGAATTGCCTTATACATTAATTTTAGTTGTTCTTCTTCAGTATTGTCATAACTGGTAGCTTCAATTTTATGTAATACAGTATCAAAATCTTGAGTAGGAACTGTTCTTTTGGATTTTCTATAAAGTGTAATTGCTGTATTTAGCCCAATTCTATACATCCAAGTACTTAGTTTAGCTTCACCTCTAAACTTTGGATATGCTTTCCATAATTGTATTGTTATCTCCTGAAACAAATCATTATGTGATTCCTGATCAGAAGTATAAATTCTACATACTTTATGTACAATATTCTGATTTTCTTGAAATTCAGAAATAAATTTATGTTCTAATTCTTTATTCAAAAGTTGGTTTATTTTCAATTAATAAGTATGCAGTTCTAGTTTTTTGTTACAATTATTTTAAAATAATAAAGCAACTGGTTAAAGTTGCTTTTTTGTTTAATTTTCGTTTTGTTTAATTTCTTTTATAAACTTATCTAGTTCCTTTCCGTATTTAGAATTTTTAACTTTATCTGTTAAACTATGATTTATAGTATCTAAAAGTTTCACATTTGCATTGTATAATTCTGTAAGAGCTAAATATGGAGCCGCTTCAAAATCTGAATTTACTACCGCAAAATTAGTTGTATAATAATATTTACGCTTAATTAAATTTTTCTCTTCTTTCAATAATTTTGAAAGTAAAGCAGTATCGTTTACTTTTTGAGCTTCAAATTTTTCTTTAAATAGATCTAATTCTCTACCAGAAAATTTTCTTGCCATTTCATTATGTTCATCTAATTTAAGTTGATTTTGAGAACCTACTATTTTAGCAGAAGTTGCAAATTTTTCAACTTTTGAAGTTATAGAAATTTCTCCATTTTCGCCAAAAAATTTTATTCTTTCAGATTGCATTTTATCTAATGAAATAATATAAATTTCAGGAGATTCCACTTCATCAGATAGTATAAAATTCCCATCACCATTTAATTTTACTGAATCTACAGCTACCAATAAAGTATCTTTCATTTTATGTAAATAAACAGTTCCTTTTTTTAAACCATCAATAGAACCTTTTACAAGCATATTTCCTTTTTTATCTTTTGTACAAGAAAAAAGGAACGCAATTAGAACAACACAACTTATTATTTTTTTCATTTTATTATATTAATTGAGGCAAATATCTACTATTTTTTTGAATTTTGTAACAATTTAAGGCGCAACAATTCGCATTAATTCTGCAGTAAACATAGCTCCGTAAGTTCCAACAACATAGCCAAAAACAGCTAATAAAACTCCAACAGTTGCTAATGAAGGATGAAATGCTGCAGCTACAACTGGCGCAGAAGCAGCCCCGCCAACATTTGCTTGACTTCCAATAGCTAAAAAGAAAAATGGAGCTTTAATTAATTTGGCTACAATTATAAGTAGAATTACGTGAGTTGTCATCCAAATTAAGCCAACAAATAACAAGCCGGGGTTGTCAAAAATTTGAGTTAAATCCATTTTCATACCAATAGAAGCTACTAAAATATAAATAAAAACACTTCCAATTTTACTTGCTCCAGCACCTTCATAACTTTTTAGTTTCGTAAATGAAAACAATATTCCTATTATTGTAGCAATGCTTATCATCCAAAAAAACTGTGAACCAAAAGATGAAAATGCAGAGGTTTTATCTCTAACTGCATCAAAATTTGTGGTTAAAAAATTCGAAATTACATCAGCTCCAAAATGTGAAGCGCCGACAGTAACAAATGCTATAGACAAAATCACCATTAAATCTGATAAGGTTGGATTTCTATTTGTTTTTGCGGAATAGCTTGATACTTTTTCTTTTAATGTTTCAATAGCAGAACTATCTGCTTTTAACCATTTGTCTATTTTTTCAGTTTTTCCAATTCCTAATAATAAAATTGCCATCCAAATATTTGCCACAACAATATCAACAATCACAAAACTCGCATAATTTTTTGTATTAAAATGATAGATTTCTAACATAGCAGCTTGATTTGCGCCGCCTCCAATCCAGCTTCCAGCTAAAGTTGCCAATCCTCTCCAAACTGCATCAGGGCCAACGCCACCAACAGTTTCAGGTGAAATTATTGATATTAATAATACAGCAAGTGGTCCGCCAATTATTATTCCGACAGTTCCTGTTAAAAACATAATTAAAGCTTTTGGTCCTAAATTAAAAACTGCTTTTAAATCGATACTTAACGTCATTAAAACCAGCGCAGCAGGTAATAAAAATCTACTGGCTATATAATATAATTGAGAACCATGTTTTGTTATTTCACCAGTTTCATTTACAGTTTCCCATTCTGGAGAAATAATTCCTGTAGATGTAAAAATAGCAGGTAACATATATGCCATTAATAAGGCAGGAACATATTTGTAAAACTTTTTCCAGCCGCTATTACTACTTGTTGAAGTATAAAAAACAAAACCAAGTGTAAGCATTAAAATTCCAAATACAATTGTGTCTTGTGTAAAAAAGGGTGTGGTATCCATATGTTTATTTTCGATTTCGGCTAATTTAACATTATTTGTGACTTTATTCGCAAAAAATGAGTTTTTGGTTTCTTATATTTGTTAAATTAAAAAATTAACTAAATGAAATATATAAAACTATATGTACTTGTTGCATTCATTGCAATTTCTTGTAAATCTGTTCAAGAGGCCAATACGGTATTACAAAAACCTGTTACTGTTGAAGTTGATACCAGAGAAATTCAAGGCGGAATGTGGATTCCATCTTTATTAGAAGGCATGAATGAAACTGAAATGATACAGCTAGGTAGTAAAATGACTGCCAAAGATATTTATGATGTAAACAATTCTAGCTTAAAAGATGCTATTGTGCATTTTAACGGAGGTTGTACTTCAGAAATTATTTCGCCTAATGGCTTATTATTAACAAATCATCACTGTGGTTTTGGAGCAATTCAATCACATTCTACAGTTGAACATGATTATTTAGAAAATGGTTTTTGGGCAAAAAGCTATGAAGAAGAATTAGCGAATCCAAATATGACTGTAACTTTTATTAAAAGAATTGATGATGTTACAGCTCAAGTTTTTGCAGGCGTTTCAGAAAGTATGGATGAAGCTTCTAAAATGAAGTTGATAGATCAAAATATTGATAAAGCAACAAAAACTGCTCAAAAAGAGTCTTGGCAAAATACTAATGTAAAATCTTTTTATGATGGAAACCAATACCTATTATTTGTTACCGAAATATTTAAAGATGTTCGTTTAGTTGGTGCGCCACCTTCTTCAATTGGAAAATTTGGTGCAGATACGGATAACTGGATGTGGCCAAGACATACTGGAGATTTTTCTATGTTTAGAATTTATGCGGATGCCAATAATAAACCAGCGGATTATTCAAAGGACAATGTTCCTTATAAACCAAAACATTATTTACCAATATCTTTAGATGGCGTAGCTGAAAAAGACTTTACGTTAGTATTTGGTTTTCCAGGAAGTACAGAAGAATATTTGCCAGCCGTTGCTGTTGACCAAATTGTAAATGTATTAAATCCAGCAAAAATTGAAGTAAGAGATAATGCTTTAAAAATTGTGGATTCATTTATGCGTAAATATCCAGCAATTAAAATTCAATATGCGTCAAAATATGCTTCAACAGCAAATTATTGGAAAAAATGGATTGGAGAAAATCAAGGAATTCAAAAATCGAATGCAATTCAAAAGAAAAGAGATTTAGAAACTGAGTTTTCTAAAATAGTTGCAGAAAAAGATTTAGTTGGATATTCAACTTTATTATCGGATTTTGAAAATTTATATAAAGAAATTGAAAAAGTATCTTTAGCGCGTGATTACTGGATTGAAGTTGCATACAGAAATGTTGAATTGTTAGGGATTACTTTTAGAGCTTTTCAATTAGAACAAGCATATTTAAGAGGTGGAGAGCAGGCTTTTGAAAATGCGCGTGAAGCTACTTTAAGTAGATTAGAGGGAACTTATAAAAATTACAATGCTACTGTTGATAAACCAGTTTTTGAAAAATTGGTAAGTTTATATACAGAAAAAGCACCGAAAGAATATGTGCCTGCAAATATGAATGGTGTTAATTTTTTAACCTTAACAAATGATATTTATACAACTTCAAAATTAACATCTTTAGAAGGCACCAAAGAATTATTATCAGGTTCTGCTGAAGAGGTTATGAAAAAGCTAAACGCAGATAAAGCATTTGCTTTTGGTAAAGAATGGCATACGCTATTTTACAATAGTTTAGAGCCTAAATTTCAAGAGTTGAATTTGCAAATTGTTGCGGTTCAAAAGAAATATATGAAAGCTTTAATGGAAATTTTTCCAAATAAACGTTTCTTTCCAGATGCAAATAGTACATTACGTGTAACTTATGGACAAGTAAGAGGTTACGAGCCAAAAGATGGTGTTTATTACAATACAACTACGTATTTAGATGGCGTTATTGAAAAATATGTTCCAGGTGATTATGAATTTAATGTTCCTCAAAAGCTATTGGATTTATATGAAGCAAAAGATTACGGTCCATATGCTGAAAACGGGAAAATGCCAGTTTGTTTTATAGGTACAAATCATACTACAGGAGGAAATTCTGGAAGTCCGGCTATTGATGCTCACGGAAATTTAATTGGTTTAAATTTCGATAGAGTTTGGGAAGGAACAATGAGTGATATGAATTACGATCCTGATATTTGTAGAAATATTATGGTAGATGTTCGTTATGTATTATTTATTGTAGATAAATTTGCAGGAGCAAAAAACTTAATAAACGAGATGACTTTAGTACATCCAAAAAAATAAATTAAACAATAGAAAATGAGATATTTTAAATTTTATGTAGCACTAGCGATTCTTTTTACATCGCTAAATTCAATAGCGCAGGTTTCCGAAAAGGTTGATACGCGTAAAATTCAAGGCGGAATGTGGGTTCCTTCCTTATTAGAAGGAATGAATGAACAAGAAATGCAACTTCTGGGTAGTAAAATGACTGCCAAAGATATTTACGATGTAAATAATTCTAGCTTAAAAGATGCTATTGCGCATTTTGGTGGAGGTTGTACTTCAGAAATTATTTCACCAAACGGATTATTATTAACAAATCATCACTGTGGTTATGGAGTTATTCAATCACATTCTTCAGTAGATCACGATTATTTAAAAGATGGTTTTTGGGCCATGAGTTATGAAGAAGAATTACCAAATGAAAGTTTAAGTGCTACATTTATTAAAAGAATTGATGATGTAACTACTCAAGTTTTTGAAGGTATTTCTGATGATATGGATGAAGCTGAGAAAATGAAAATTGTAAACCAAAATATTTTAAAGGTTAACAAAGAAGTTCAAAAAGAAGAGTGGCAAGATTCTTACGTTCGTTCATTTTATAAAGGAAATCAATACTTATTATTTGTTACTGAAGAGTATACAGATGTACGTTTAGTAGGAGCACCTCCAACTTCAATAGGTAAGTTTGGAGCAGATACTGATAACTGGATGTGGCCAAGACATACTGGAGATTTCTCAATGTTTAGAGTGTATGCAGATGCAAATAACCGTCCTGCAAAATATTCAAAAGACAATGTTCCTTACAAACCAGCTCATTATTTACCAATTTCTTTAGATGGAGTTGAAGAAAGAGATTTTACCATGGTTTTTGGTTTCCCAGGAAGAACAAATGAATATTTACCAGCTATAGCTGTAGATCAAATTGTAAACGTGTTGAATCCTGCTAAAATTGAAGTGAGAGACAATGCTTTAAAAATTATTGATTCTTACATGCGTAAAGATGCAGATATTAAAATAAAGTATGCATCAAAATTTGCTTCAACAGCTAATTATTGGAAAAAATGGATTGGTGAAAATCAAGGAATTCATCAAACAAAAGCAATTGATATTAAAAAAGCGGAAGAAGTAGAATTTTCTAAAATAGTTGCTGAAAAAGATTTAGTTGGTTATTCAACATTGTTATCGGATTTTGAAAAACTATACAAAGAAATTGAAAGCGTTTCATTGGCACGTGATTATTGGATTGAAATTGCGTACAGAAATGTTGAGTTATTAGGTGTTACTTTTAGAGTTTACCAATTGGAACAAGCATATTTAAAAGGCGGAGAGCAAGCTTTTGAAAGTACAAGACAAAATATATTAGGAGGTTTTGAAGGAACTTATAAGAATTATAGCGCGACAGTTGATAAACCAGTTTTTGAAAAATTAGTAGCTTTATACGCTGAAAAAACACCTGCTGAATTTGTGCCTGCAAACATGAAAAATGTTAATTATACTAAATTAGCAAATGATATTTATGCAACTTCTAAATTAACAAGTTTGCAAGGTGCTACCGATTTATTATCTGGAAAGGCAGAAGATGTAATTAAAAAAATTAATGCAGATAAGGCTTATAAATTTGGGAAAGAATTACACAGTATTTTTTACAATCAGTTAGAACCTAAATTCCAAGCGTTAAACTTGCAAATTGAAGCACTTCAAAAAGAATATATGAAAGCTTTAATGGAAGTTTTTCCAAACAAACGATTTTTCCCAGATGCTAATAGTACATTGCGTGTAAATTATGGAATGGCACAAGGTTATAGTCCAAAAGATGGAGTAACTTATACAACTAAAACATATTTAAAAGGAGTAATGGAAAAATATGTTCCTGGAGATTATGAATTTGATGTGCCACAAAAATTACAAGATTTATACCATGCTAAAGATTACGGTCAATATGGTGAAAATGGTAAAATGCCAGTAAATGTTTTATCTACAAACCATATGACTGGAGGAAACTCAGGAAGTCCAATTGTAGATGGAAATGGTAATTTAATTGGTTTGGCTTTTGATACAACTTGGGAAGGAACTATGAGTGATTTGTATTTTGATGCAGATATTGTACGTAGTATTATGGTTGATATTCGTTACGTGTTATTTATAATTGATAAATATGCAGGTGCTAAAAACCTTATTGAAGAAATGACTTTGGTTCATCCAAAAAAATAATAGAAAACATTTTTAAAAAAACTCCAAATGAAAATTTGGAGTTTTTTTTATATACGAATATGCGGTTTTTTTAAAACTTTAAGTTTATTTTCCAATCAAAAGTTTCTTTAGGATTTAATGTTAGTAAACCATTTTTGTTATTAAAACTATTTGGAGCACAAGTCATAGGTTCAATAGCTATACAATCTCTTGTGTTTGGTGTGTAAACTTGTAAAAAACTTTTTTCAGTTTCAGAAGTGAAATCAATTTCAATTTTATATTCTTTACAATCAAATGAAGTTTTAGGTTTATTTATTAGAAAACAATCATCTAAAAAAGTTTCACCCAAAGTTAAAGGTGTATTAAATGGTAATTCCATTTCTTGTTGAGGAATCATTTGCTTGTTCAAAAAGTATTTTGTGTTACCATCAAAATTTAAGGTGCTAGATGATAATTTTTTCACTTTAAAATATGGATGCCAACCAAGTCCAAATGGAAATTCTTGTTGGTCTAAATTTGTGACTTTAAAATCTAAACTTAAATTATTTTTTGAAAATGTATATGTAATATCCAATTGATATGAAAATGGAAAACCTGTAATTGTTCCATTATTTTTATAACTAAAAGTAACAATTGCTAAATTTTCTGATGTTTCAGTTTTAGTTACGTTAAACGATTTATTGCAGATATGACCGTGTAAGGAATTATTTAAACTAGTTTCATTACATTCTAGTTGATAATTAACCTTATTAAAACTGTATTTTCCATCTGCAATTCTATTTGGTGAAGGAAATAAAAACGAGGAGTTAAATTTATTTTTGTACAATTCAAGTCCTTTTTCATCATTAGTAATTCCATCAATTATTTCAATTCCGTTTGAATTTAGTTTTTGGATTGAAGCCCCTAGATTTGGATAAATAGAGCAATTTAAGTTTAAAGTTTTATTAGTAATAATTACCTCATTTAGAAGGGGATTTTCTTTTTGAGTGGTTGTAATTTTAAACATTATCTTTTGGGGTATTTTTTTTTGGTAATCTGTTCGCGTCTTTTAAACATTGATTTAGCATCCATTCTAACTGACCGTTAGTGGAACGAAATTCATCAGCAGCCCATTTTTCAACTGCTTTTAACATATCTTCGTTTATACGTAATGCAAATGCTTTTTTCTTCGACATACTTATTTTAATTCGTTTACAAAGGTCGTGATAATTGTTAACAATTCCTGCTTTATTGGTAAATCTGGATTGTTATAAGAGCTCATGTTTTCTGTGGTGTCACCTTTTATTTCTTTAAAAATATGGTTCATTTCAGCTATAATTTTTAGCTGTGAGTTAGGATTGGATTTATGTAATAATTCAGCATCTAAATTTGAAACCTGAATATCTTTTGAACCATTTATAATTAAAATTGGGATGGTTAATTTTTTAATTTCTTCTTGTGGATTGTATTTTATCCATGAAATTAAAAATGGCTGAACGGATTTATTAAAAAGTGAAACGAGCATTGGGTTAAATTCTTCAACAGTATTTCCTTTTTTTAATTCATTTAATACTTTTTCTGTATCGGTAATTAAGAAAGGTGCTTGTTTTCCAATTTGTTCAATTAAAATTTCATCAATACTTCTACCTGCTCCAGCTAATGAAATAAAAGCATCGGCTTTGTTATCAGAAGCAATCATGCCAACTAAACTTCCTTGACTGTGACCTGCAACTATTATTTTTGAATATTTTTTTAAATTTTTAAAGTATGAAATTACAGCTTTTGAATCATTTATAAATGATTCAAATGTAAGAGTATCGGCCGATGCTAGCTGTTCTTTTGAAAAAGAAAGTACACTCTTGTCAAACCTATAAGAAGCAATATTATTTTCATTCAATTTTTCTGCTAAATATTTTAAAGAGTTGTTTTTCATGGCAACATTATTTCCATTTCTATCAGTAGGTCCAGAGCCAGGAATTAAAATTACCAATGCTTTTTTTCCTTTTAAAATTGGATTTATAAGTGTTCCATGAATAGTAACTGAGTTTGTTGGAATAAAAACTTCCTGTTCAATATAATTTTTTTCTTGAGCATATAAATTGCATGTAAAAAAAATAAGCAATGCTAATAGAGATTTTGGTTTCATGAGATTTTATATTGATAGTTTTCCAATGTTTTTTGTAACTCTTCTTTCAATTGTGTTCCAATTAATATTTTTTTTTCGTTTTTTAGTTCTAATTGAACTCCAACATTTCCTTTAGTAGTATAACATCTTCCTCTTTTTTTAAAAAAACTGAATTTCATTCCCCAGCCACCATATTCAGAAATTGCATCGTATTTTCTTACATAGCATTTTGAAATTAAATTCCAAGGAATTGTTTTATAATTGAATTGAAATGGATAAAATTGATAATGAATTCCCATTTCATCAATTCTGGTTTTTAATTTTAGAAATATAAAAAGTAACGCAACAAATAAAACAATTATAATACCACTTAAACTTCCTATTTTAGAACTTAAACTTTCTTGGTTTATAGCTTCCCAATTTTGAAAAGTTGTAATTGAAACTACAATAAATGCAACAGATAATCCTATCAGTACAAAAGGTTGATTAAATTTTTGTTCTTCAATAAATATTTTCATAAAGTGTTTTCTAATTTTTAGAAATTTTATTTTTTTGACTAAATGCTGCGGCAAATACTATACCTATTCCAATTCCTAACGGAATTGATTTTGATGCAACTCCAACGCCAACTCCAAGTGTAATACCTAATGCTATACCTTTAGTTTTATCGTTTAATTTGTTCATTTATCTATTTTTATCCCTTTCTAAAATTACTTTAGAAAAATCTCCATGACCATTACTTAATGCATTCACAACTCTCCATCCTTCTCTTGCCATTTGATTTAAAACTTCTTCAAAATCAATATCTTTTTTCCAAAATCCTTTTTTTATAATTTTATATTCTTTCATAAGTGTATTAAATTAATGATGAAATGGTTACATAAATAATAAATGTAATATATAGTATAAAAGTTGTCATAATTAATGATTTAAAGTACCTGCGTTTACAATTGGTGTTGCATCTTTATCAGAACAAAGAACAACCATTAAATTACTTACCATAGCAGCTTTACGCTCTTCATCTAAATCAATAATATTATCTTTGCTTAGCTTGTTAAGAGCCATTTCTACCATGCTGACAGCTCCTTCAACAATTTTATGACGAGCAGCAATAATTGCAGTTGCTTGCTGGCGTTTTAACATGGCACTTGCAATTTCTTGAGCATAAGCCAAATAACCAATTCTAGCTTCTAAAACTTCAATCCCAGCCATTTCTAACCTTTCTGAAAGTTCCTTCTCTAGCGCTTCACTAACTTCATTTACGCTTGCTCTTAATGTGATTTCCTCTGCTTTTCCATCATCTTCAAAGTTATCATAGGGATATAGACTGGCTAATTTACGAACTGCAGCATCTGATTGTACACGAACAAAATTTTCATAATTATCAACATCAAAAGCAGCTTTGTAAGTGTCTTTTACTTTCCAAACAGCAATTGTGCTTATCATAATTGGATTTCCTAATTTGTCATTCACTTTCACTCTTTCGCTGTCAAAATTACTTGCTCTTAATGAAATATTTTTTTTTGTGTATAAAGGATTTGCCCAATAAAATCCGTTCTCCTTTACCGTTCCAATATATTTTCCAAAAAGCAATATCACTTTTGAAGTGTTTGGATTTACTAAAAAGAAACCTGGAATTATTGCTATAAGTAATAGTAAGAAAGTTAGAAATAATAGTATAATTGAATTAATTAAGCTAAAAACACCTCCAATAATTAATAGGAGTAAAACGACTAACATAAAATAGCCGCTTGATAATTTTATAATTTTTTCTTGAGTCATGATTATTTAATTTAATGATATTAAAATGATATCATAAAGATATAAAAAATATTTTAATATTTACAAATAAATCAGCAACATTATTTTTATATTAGCATAAAATTAAATTAAATGAAGACATTGAAATTAGTACTTGTATCTATTACTTTATTATTAGCCTTAACAACAATAGGAGCAACAAATAATCCAGATTGGGGAGCAACTGGGCATAGGACAATAGGTAAAATTGCTGAAGATTATTTAACTTCAAAAACCAAACGAAAAATTGAGGATATATTAAACGGACAGAGTTTAGCATTGGTTTCAACTTTTGGTGATGATATAAAATCTGATAAGAGATATAATGATTTTTATACCTGGCATTATGTAAATATGCCTTTTGGTGTAAAATATGAGGATTCTGAAAAAAATGAAAAAGGTGATTTAGTTTCTGGAATTGAAAAGTGTAAACAAGTTTTGTTAGATAAAAATTCTTCTAAAGATGATAAAGCTTTTTATTTAAAATTGTTGGTTCATTTAATTGGAGATCTACATCAGCCAATGCATGTTGGAAGAGCCGAAGATAAAGGAGGAAATGATATTCAGGTGAGATGGTTTAATGATGGAACAAACTTGCACAGAGTTTGGGATTCAGATATGATTAATCATTTTAATATGACTTATACTGAATTAGCTGAAAATACAGATAAAATTTCAAAAGAACAGGTTAAATTTTTGCAAAAAGGTGCTATTATGGACTGGGCAAATGAAACTCAGCAATTAGCAATTAAAGTTTATAGTTCTGCTGAAGTTGGAGAAAAATTGGGTTACAATTATGCGTATAATAATTTTGAGTTAGTAAGGTCTCAATTGCAAGTTGGAGGAGTTAGATTAGCAAAAGTTTTAAATGACCTTTTTTCTTAGTTAGAATAATAACTATAAATTATAAGTGTTCCATCTTCTTTTTTCTCTATTTAAAAGTGAATTAAACTTATTTGGAACATCAATTTTTATATGAACTGTTTTAAAAGTTTTTGGATGTAAAAAAGTTATTTCAGTAGCAGACAAAAATAGTCCCTTGCCTTTATGTAACATAGTAGAATATCCATACAGTTTATCACCTAGAATTGGATGTCCAATAGAGGCTAAATGAATTCTTATTTGGTGAGTTCTGCCTGTTTTTGGAGATACTTTTAAGCAGCTTAATTCTTTGTATTTTAAAGATTTAACAATTTTTATTATTTCAAAATTGGTCTCTGCGTCTTTGTTTTCAATAGGAATGTTAATTACACGATTGTTATTTACTTCTCCAACAACAATAGTGCAATATTTTTTTTGAATGGTTTTATTACTAAACTGATTTCCTAATTCAACTTGAGCAGTTTTGGTTTTTGCAATTAATAATATACCAGAAGTTTGATTGTCTAATCTGTGAACTGGAGTTGGTTTAAAAAGCTTATCTATTTCTGAACTTTCTTTTAAATTATATGGTAAAGCATTAAAAATATTTTTAAATGAATTTCCACTAACTGTAATTCCAGGAGGTTTATTTATAATAGCCAAATGTTCATCTTCAAAAACAACATCTAAATTGTATTCAAAAACTTTTGGTTTGTTTGAAGGATCTTCAATTAACTCTAAAACTTGGCCGTAATTAACCCAAGTGCCAGTTTGTGCTATTTCTCCATTTGATAAAAATAACCCTTTTTTAATAGCTTTTTTTATTCCATTGTTTGAAGGAATAAATTCATTAAAAACTATTGGGGCATATTCTTGAAGGCGAATATTCTCAATATTATTTGGAACTATATGTTTATGTAATGTTTTAATAGAAAATAGGTTAGTTAATAGTTGCGTTTATAAAGTAAAGACGTTTATAAAACATATTAGTTACACTAAAGTTGCTTCAAAAATACTAATATATTGTTAAAATAATTTCAGTAAGTTTTTTAAAGATGCTTTTTATGAGCTAATATTTCTATAATTTCAGCATAATCAAAAGCTAAATTAAGATTTAAAGCTTCCTTTACTGAAAACCAGTTAAAATCTAAAACTTCTTCTTCTTGAATTTTAATTTCTCCATTCCAAGATCCTAAAAAACGATAAAAATTACGTTCTTGCCAAGTTCCAATTTTAATGATTTCGGTTGGAATAAAATCTAAATTACACTCTTCTTTAACTTCTCTAATTACATTTTGTTCAGCTGTTTCACCAATTTCTGCTCTTCCACCAGGACAACCCCAAAAACCTGCATAGAGCTGAGTGTAATAGGAACGCTGTAATAGCAATATTTTTTTATTTTTAATTATTATTCCTGAAGCCGAAAGTACCATAGTTATTTTTAGTGATAAAGAATTCCTAAAGTTGCAACTTCACCTGTTGCTAATCCCCATTCTTTTGAAGAAATTAAAGTTCCATTTGCGTCATAAACATTTAATTCTGCAGTGTTTGGCCCAGATAATCCTTGGTTAATAGCTTGAAAGTCAACTTTATTATATCCTTTTTCTAGAGTAAGATAATATACGTAATAGTTTGCTTTTAACCCAATATTATCGCTTACAACATGCTCATTTAAATAAATTCTAATTCTATCACCATCAACATAACTATAATCTCTACATTCAACTTTAACTGTTTTAGTTTTACTATTTAAGGTTCCTAAACTTACAGAACTTTTTAATTTTTGATGCGTAACATCTTTGTTTTGCCAATATTTTTTACCAGTTATATCTCTATCTTCAGGAAGTGTTTCCATTAAAAAATTTTGATTATTGGAATTATTGTATTTTTTTAAATTATTATCTATTAAATCCACATTTACTTTTGCATCTATTTTTAAATCTAAATTAGCATTTGGATTCAGTTTAACTTTTGAGAAGTTTACTTTTAACTGTCCGTTATTTTTTGGAAGTGTAGTTTCATTATCAATTTTTTTAATTTTTGATGTATCACTTTGTGAAAACAATTGTAAGGAAGTAAAACTTAAAAGAAGAAAAAAGTATAAATATTGAAATTTCATATATTAAATTAATTTAAAACATAGCAACAATAAAAGTGCCAACTTTAATGAGTTGCATATTTTGGAGATAAAAATAATAAAAAATGCTTCAAAGTTTGTTGAAGCATTTTATAATTGTTTGTTAAACTATTTTAATTAATCAAAAACTTTAGGGTTAAATAATTTTCAAAATCCTTCTCAACTTTTAAAATATATATTCCTTTTTGCAATAAGTTTAGATAAGTTTTAGTTGTAATTTTTGAGGTTTCAAATACTTTTTCTCCTAATAAATTATAGACTTCAACAGATTTAATTTCTGATAAATTTTGAGTATTTTTGAAGTGAAGTATATTATTGTGCACATAAAATTTGCTATTTGATACATCTTCGATTTTTTTAACTTTTAGGGTGTTTAAACTAAATAAATTGGATACTTGTAGTGCTGTTAAGGCTGATTTATATATTCTTAAGTCATCAATAGCCCCATTAAAATATTCAGCTCCAGATCTTGCCCCAATGGTTAAATTATCTGTTACTAAACCATAAGGACTAGTTTCTGTGGAATGTGATGTTAATACGTTATTTATATATACTTTTTTAGTATTATCGGCTTCAGAAATTACTGCAATATGATTCCATACATTTACTGTAAGTGGTAAGGAGTTTGAATTAGCAAAATTTTTATATTCAAATGCAATATAGCCTGTAGATGTTGTTCTCAATAAATAATTAGTATTAGAGACATAATTTGATTTACCCAAAATCATTGCATTTGTTAATGAGGTAGGTTTTACCCATACTGAAAAAGAAAGTTCGCCATTAATATTTAAATTTGAACTATGATTAACTGAAATAATATCGTTTCCATCAAAACTGTAAGCACTATTAGCATTGCCAAACCTATCGGTAGTTAAAGTTGCACCGTTAACAGTACCATGATGGTTATTCCCACTTTCATCATTTGCATTTCCATTGAATGGGTAATAAGCTACTAAACCCTTAAACTCATTTTTAATTTCTTCTGGAGTTAGGGATTTATTATAAATTCTTAATTCATCTATTGCTCCTTTAAAGTAACCATCTGCGGCAAAGTTACTTTTACCAATAAACTGTTTATTTCGTAAAATTGTATTTGGAGTAACTCCATCTATTTTCTGAGCAATAAGTTCTCCATTTTTATATAATGTCATTACGCCACTAGCATTTACAGTTGCACTATAAAAATTCCATTGTGATAAAGTGGTTGATGTGAACATTTTTGTTTCACTACTTCCTAAATAAATAGAAAAAAATAATTCATCATTAGATTGACGTTGAGAAACAACAATATTGTCACTTGATGGCCCATTTCCCAATTCAATGATTCGTGAATAATTATGATTGCTATCCCAACGTGCCCAAAAAGAAAATGTCATTGCACCTCCATTTTCCCAGCTACCTAAATCTATATAATCATTAATTCCATCAAAATAATATGCGCTATTAACATTACCAAACCTATCGGTAGTTAAAGTTGCTCCATTAACGGTGCCGTGATTTCCATATCCACTATTATCATTTCCGTTTCCGTTAAATGGATAATAAGCAACTAAATTTTGAGAATTTAGCATATAATAAGTAAAAAAAAAGAATAAAGGGAGAAGTAATTTTGCTTTCATAATTTAACATTTTAGATGTAGTTTTGAAGTAGTTATTAAATTTAGAAAGCTTATTTCTTGTATTGAATGATAATAGTCATATAAACAAAAAAAACCACTTTTATAACAGTGGTTTTTGAAATTTTTTTACGATTTGGTGATTTATTTTATCATTTGGAAACTGCGTTTTATGAAGTTTGTTAATTCTTCACCTTTTAAAAGGTTTTGAGATAAACGAGCTAAATCAAAAGCTTGTTTAATTAAACGTTCTTGTTTCTTTTCAGTTTTGGTATTTAGTATTTCACCAACCAGTTCATTGTTTGTATTTACAACTAGGTTATACATTTCTGGGAAATTACCCATTCCCATAAAACCACCACCACCGGTTGCTTGCATTTCTTTCATTCTACGCATAAATTCTGGTTGCGTAATAATAAACGGATTTGCATTAGAATCTAAAGCTTCTAATTGAACGGTATATGTTTCTTTTGGAATGGAGTTTTCAATAATTGGTTTTAAAGTTTCTTTTTCTTCATCAGATAATTTACTTATTTTTTCATCATCCTTTTTAATTAAATTATCAATATGATCAGAATCTACTCTAGTAAACTGAATATTTTCTTTGCTGCTTTCTAATTTTTGAATAAGATGTGATACTATAGGAGAATCTAATAATAGTACTTCGTATCCTTTTTCTTTGGCTGCATCAATATAACTATGTTGTGATTTTTCATCAGAAGCATATAAAATTACAACGTTCTTATCTTTATCGGTTTGAGCAGGTTTAATTTTTTCAATTAACTCATCATAGGTAAAATATGTATTATCAACAGTAGGAAACAAAGCAAATTTGTCAGATTTTTCGAAGAATTTATCTTCTGAAAGCATTCCATATTCAATAATAATTTTAATATCATTCCATTTTTCTTCAAAAGCCTTTCTGTCGTTTTTAAATAAACTTACCAATTTATCAGCAACTTTTCTAGTAATGTAGCTTGAGATTTTTTTAACAGCTCCATCAGCTTGTAAATAAGATCGAGAAACGTTTAAAGGAATGTCTGGAGAATCTATAACGCCACGAAGCATTTGTAAGAAATCAGGTACAATTCCTTCAACATTATCAGTTACAAATACTTGATTTTGGTATAATTGAATTTTATCTTTTGTTGGATCTACACTTTTACTAATTTTTGGAAAATATAAAATTCCTGTTAGGTTAAAAGGATAATCAACATTTAAATGAATATTAAATAAAGGATCTTCAAACTGCATTGGATACAATTCTCTGTAAAACTCTTTATAATCTTCATTTTTTAAATCTGTAGGGCTTTTTGTCCAAGCTGGTGTTGGATTATTTACAATATTATCAACCGTAATTTTTTCTGGTTTTGCATCTTTATCTGCACCTTCAGGTAATGGTAAAGTCTCTTCTTTAGTTCCAAATTTAATTGGAATAGGCATAAACTTATTATACTTATTTAAAAGTTGTGTTATTTTACTCTCTTCTAAAAACTCTAAAGAATCTTCATCAATATGTAAAACAATTTCTGAACCTCTTTCAGTTCTGTCAGTTTCTTCTAAAGTATATTTTGGACTACCATCACATTCCCAACGAACAGCTTTTGAATCTTCAGCAAATGATTTTGTGAAAATTTCTACTTTACTAGCCACCATAAATGATGAGTAAAATCCTAAACCAAAATGACCAATAATTCCTGAATCTTCAACTTTATCTTTGTATTTTTCAACAAATTCTTCAGCTCCAGAAAAAGCTACTTGGTTAATGTATTTTTCAACTTCTTCACCAGTCATACCAATTCCTTGGTCAATAATTCTAATTTCTTTTTTCTCTTTATCAACCTTAATTTCAATAATTGGAGTTCCAATATCTCCTTTAATTTCACCTAAAGTTGATAGGTGTTTTAATTTTAAAGTTGCATCGGTTGCATTCGAAATTAATTCACGTAAAAATATTTCGTGATCAGAATACAAGAATTTTTTAATAATAGGAAAAATATTTTCTGCCGTTACATTTATATTTCCAGTTGCCATATGTGTATATTTTTTAATTTATTATGAATGCTTATTTATAGTCAAATAGAATACCAAAACATAAATTGTGACAAACTGACACTTTTTTACCAAAAAGTAGTATCTTGTTTTTTGAAAATGAACTCTTTTTAATTGAATTTTAAGCGTAATTAGTAATGAATTTAGACTATGATTATGTTATAATTGGTAGTGGATTTGGTGGCTCTGTGAGTGCATTGCGCTTATCAGAAAAAGGATATAAAGTATTGGTTATTGAAAAAGGGAAATGGTTTAAAAATGAAGATTTCCCCAAAAATAACTGGAATATTAAGAAGTGGATTTGGGAGCCTAAATTAAGATTGCAAGGTTTTTTTAAAATGACTTTTTTAAACCACGTTACAGTTTTATCTGGTGTTGGAGTTGGAGGAGGATCATTAACCTATGCAAATACTTTACCTGTTCCAAAGAAATATTTTTTTAATTCTGGAAGTTGGTCAAGACTAAATAATTGGGAAGAACTGTTGAAACCATTTTATAAAACAGCATATAAAATGTTAGGAGCCAGTGTAAATCCAACATTATTTGCCGCTGATTTAACCTTGCAAGAAATTGCCAAAGAAATTGGAAAAGAAGCTCATTTTGAAGCAACAAAAGTTGCGGTTTATTTTGGTGAAGCAGGTAAAAAAGTTGAAGATCCATATTTTAATGGAAAAGGACCTGACAGAACAGGTTGTACGCATTGTGGAGCTTGTATGACAGGTTGTAGATTTAACGCCAAAAACACCTTAGATAAAAATTATTTGTATTTAGCACAGCAGCTAGGTACTGAAATTTTGGCTGAAAAAGAAGTAATTGATGTTGCAGTTATAGGAAACGAAGATGGATCTGATGGCTATAAAATTTCATTTAAATCAAGTTTAGGGAAAAAAGAAAATGGAAGTGTTACTACAAAAAGTGTTATTTTTTCAGGAGGAGTTTTAGGAACTGTTCCATTATTATTGGCGTTAAAAGAAAAATCACTTCCTAATTTATCTGAAAAGGTTGGCTGTAATATTCGCACTAATAATGAATCGTTATTGGTAGTAACTTCAACCGAAAAAAATCCACAAGATTACTCCAAAGGATTGGCAATAGGTTCTATTTTACATCCGGATGGAAATAGTCATTTAGAACCTGTTAGGTATGGAGAAGGCTCTGGATTTTTTAAAATACTTACCATGCCAATAATTCATAGTAAATTTATGATAATTCGTGCCTTTGGTGTTTTAGGTTTGGCAATAAAACATCCTATAAAATTATTTAAAACAATTTTCACTAAAAATTATTCGAAACGAACTACAGTATTGCTATTTATGCAAACCTTAGATAGTACGCTTCAAATTAAATTAGGGAATATTACAAAAATGAAAACGAATAGAGAAGTTGGTGAAAAAGCAACATCTTTAATTAAAGAAGCACTTGATTTTGGAAAAAAATATGCTGAGAAAGTTGATGGTATTCCTTTTGCAAATATTACAGATGCTATATTAGGAACTCCAACAACAGCCCATATTTTGGGAGGTGCGGTAATGGGGGAAAATATATTGAACGGAGTAATTGATAAAAATTGTTGCATATTTGGTTATAAAAATATGATGGTTTGTGATGGTTCAATAATATCAGCAAATCCGGGTGTAAATCCTTCTTTAACCATAACAGCAATTTCGGAATATGCAATGGCTATTATTCCAAATAAAAATAGTTAATATTTTATTGTAGGTACTTAATAAGTTTAATAAATGCAAACAGATGATTTTATTTTAATAGATGGGTTTAAACATATTAGATATAAGCAGGAAGCTATTTCTGAAAATGATATGTTGTTGAAGACTGCTAATTATTTTAAAAAAATGAACAAAAGAAGGTCTGTTAGAGATTTTTCTGATAAATCTGTTCCTTTTGAAGTTATAGAAAATATCATAAAAACAGCGTCTACAGCTCCATCAGGAGCCAATAAACAACCTTGGATTTTTTGTGTGGTTCAAGATAAAGAACTAAGGAAAAAAATTAGATTGGCTGCTGAAGCAGAAGAAAAAAAAAGTTATGAAGGGCGAATGAGTGAAGAATGGATTAAAGATTTAAAACATTTAGGAACTGATGCCAATAAACCATTTTTAGAAACTGCTCCATATTTAATAGTCGCTTTTAAAAGGCCTTTTGAATATGATGAAAGTGGTGAAAAGCATCAGAATTATTATGTAAATGAATCGGTTGGTTTGGCTTGTGGTTTATTAATTTCTGCAATTCACAATGCAGGTTTAGTTACCTTAACGCATACTCCAAGCCCAATGCGCTTCTTAGAAAAAATTTTAAATAGACCGGATAACGAAAGAGCATTTTTATTATTACCTGTAGGTTATGCTTCAGGTAATGTGTATGTACCTGATATTAAGCGTAAAAACATTGAACAAATTATGAAATTGTACTAATTATTTAATTTTTTAATCTTATTTCAAATTCAATAAAAATTGAACTATAAATTTTAAAGAAATCAAATTATACTAAATGTGTTAATAGTTGTTTTGAAGAGTAGATTTTAGTATGTTTGATATAACTAAATTAAAACCAAAATATATGTATAATTCAAAAATAACTGGACTCGGTTTCTATGTTCCTGATAACATAGTCACCAATGACGACTTGGCAAAGTTGATGGAAACCAGTGATGAGTGGATTCAGGAAAGAACAGGGATAGAAGAGCGTAGATGGATTCCAGAAGGAAGTGAAGACACATCTGCAATTATGGGTGCAAAAGCCTCAAGAATAGCTATTGAACGTGCTGGATTAACTTCAAAAGATATAGATTTTATTGTATTTGCCACTTTAAGCCCAGATTATTATTTTCCTGGTTGTGGAGTGCAAATTCAAAATATGTTGGAGATGAATACAGTTGGAGCTCTGGATGTTAGAAATCAATGCTCTGGTTTTATTTATGCTTTATCAGTTGCAGATCAGTTTATTAAAACTGGAATGTATAAAAACATTTTAGTTGTTGGGTCTGAATTTCATTCTGGAGGTTTAGATAAAACAACAAGAGGAAGAGGTGTTTCTGTAATTTTTGGAGATGGGGCAGGAGCTGTTGTTTTATCAAGAACAGAAGATAACACAAAAGGAATTTTATCATCACATTTATTTTCAGAAGGGTTACATGCTGAAGAACTAACTGTGCTGGCACCAAGTATAAGACATTGGGTGCCTGAAATTTTAGCCGCAAATGATGAAAATGATGAATCTTATTTTCCATACATGAATGGAACATTTGTTTTTAAACATGCTGTTGTTCGTTTTTCAGAAGCAATTATGGCAGGTTTAGAGAAAAATAACTTACAAGTTTCTGATATTAACATGTTAATTCCTCATCAGGCTAATTTGCGTATTTCTCAATTTATTCAAAAGAAATTTAGATTGGAAGATGACCAAGTTTATAATAATATTATGAAATATGGAAATACAACTGCAGCATCAGTTGTAATTGCTTTAACTGAGGCTTGGGAAAAAGGTAAAATTAAAGACAATGATTTAGTTGTTTTGGCAGCTTTTGGAAGTGGATTTACTTGGGGAAGTGTTATAATGCGTTGGTAATTACGAAAGTTTTGAGTCGTCCTAAAATAGGTTGACGATTATTAAAAAAATTAATGAAAACCTGTGAAGATATCTTCACAGGTTTTTTGATGTATAAAGTTAGGTGTTTTCATATTAAGACTCAAATGCGGTC
>Ga0102812_10000210_pt1 | contig 42322 bp, 58 predicted proteins | sample ColrivemetaGS713_FD_79334 | JGI IMG/M metagenome (GOLD analysis project Ga0102812, IMG submission 79334) | Estuarine microbial communities from the Columbia River estuary - Flood tide ETM metaG S.713 | ecosystem: Environmental > Aquatic > Marine > Intertidal zone > Estuary | place: USA...
CATGTCCCCCGCATGTCCCCCGTGTCCCCCCCGATATGTAGGAACGCACCCGCTGTTGTCATGGCAAGGTGTCATCGGTAATGTCCCCGCCAAGCCAGTTGCAATCCTCAGTGCGTGATTGGCTCAAGGCGGGTCGGGGCCTTTCCTCCCTTTTGTGCCTCGACCCGCAGCGCTGGACAGCGAAAGGACAGACCGGATGGTCAAGATGATCAAGAACGCGCCACGTCAGCGCAAGGTCACAGCACCAATGGGCGACGCCGACTTTGGCACCAAGCTCAATGGCGAGGAAAAGATCAAACCCGGCAGAGACCAGATAGCCGCGCTGGATGATCAGGAATTCCAGCAAGTAATCCGCATGTGTCGGTGGCAAGCCTCAGCCGAGGAAGTGCGCGATGTGATGCAACTCACACAGCAAACACTTGAGGCGCTTTGCAAGAAACATGGGTTTCCGTCCTTCAGGTCAGTTTACCTAAAATACAGTGCTGGCGGGCGGATGAGCTTGCGCCGGGCGCAGTATGCAGCGGCTATATATGACCGCAATCCGGCCATGCTTATATGGCTCGGAAAACAGCACTTGGATCAGGCTGACAAGAAGCACGTTATCAATGAGAACATCGAAAAGCTGACGGTAGACCCGAGCAAGCTTTCGGATGAGACCCTGAAGGAAATCGTGGACAACGCTGAGGTCATCGACCTTGAGGCCAGCGAGTACAGTGAGGACTGATGCGGCTGACACCTCAGGACATTGTTGCCGCCGAAAAGGAAATGTGCAGTCGGTCTCTGTCATACTTCCTCAAGAGGGGCTGGCCCGTGATCGACCCCGGTCAGACCTACCTGCACGGATGGCACATGGATGCGATGGCAGAACACCTTGAGGCGGCGGTTGACGGGAAGATCAGCCGACTGTTGATCAACATCCCGCCGGGAACCTCGAAGTCCTCAATGGTCGGCGTGTTTTTTCCCGCGTGGCTATGGGGGCCGAAAGGTATGCCTCACTCGCGCATCCTGTCAGCCTCACATGAACAGGACTTGGCGATCAGGGATAACAGGAAGTCCCGGCTATTGATCGAAAGCGACTGGTATCAATCCCGCTGGCCAGTGCAGATGACAAGCGACCAGAACGAGAAACGGTACTTCGAGAATGACAAGCGCGGGTTCCGTCAGGCGAGCGCAGTCAAGGGCATGACAGGCAAGCGTGGCGACTTTGTGATCTGGGATGATCCCCTGTCACCTGAGAAAGCCTACTCTGACGTTGAGCGCGAGACCGCGAACCGGGTATTCTCTGAGACCCTGCCACTGCGCCTGAATAATCCCGATAGCTCGGTGATCATCATTGTCATGCAGCGACTGCACGAGGGCGACGTGTCAGGCTACATCCTCGAGAACGACTTTGGGTATGAGCATTTGATGTTGCCGATGGAATACGAACCTGATCGGGCGCGTACCACCTCTATCGGGTTCAAAGACCCAAGGACCAAAGAGGGCGAGCTTCTTATGCCGGATCGGTTCAGCCGCAAGACGGTTGAGCGCGACAAGAAAGTTCTGGGTCCGTTCGCACATGCTGGCCAGTATCAGCAAAGGCCAGCGCCACGAGAGGGTGGCCTGTTCAAGCCCCACAAGATGGAAGTGATCCAAGCGCCGCCGGTCTGCGTCAGAGAGGTCAGGGGGTGGGACTTGGCCGCGACCGCTGATGTGAGCGCCGCAAGGACCGCCGGGGTTCGCATCGGTCGGCTACCTGACGGACGAACGGTTATTGTCGATGTGGTGAAAGGTCAGCTCGGCCCGGCGGATGTTACGGCCCTGATCAAGAACACCGCTGCCATAGATGGCCGGGGGGTCGAAGGCTCGCTGCCACAAGACCCCGGTCAGGCCGGTAAAGCTCAGGTCCAGTCGCTACTGGCGAGCTTGGCAGGATTGGTTTATCGCGCTACACCGGAGACTGGTGACAAGGTGACAAGGGCGACACCTCTTGCAGCTCAGATTGACGCGGGGAATGTTTTGCTTGTCAAAGGGGATTGGAACCGCGATTTTATTAATGAGCTTGCAAGTTTTCCGTCTGGCAAATTTGCTGACCAAGTTGATGCGGCCTCAAGGGCGTTCATGGCCCTGACATTGGCACCGCCGCGAGCCAAGCAAGGAAGGCAACGATGAAAAACCCAAGCACTCCGTCCCGCGATCATGTGGCAATGGCTCCCTATTGGTCTAAGGTCTCGGCAATCATGGGGGGTGTTGAGGTTATGCGGACGCGCCCTGATTATCTGCCACAATTCCCTGACGAGGATGACAAGGCATATGAATTTCGGCGCAAGAATGCTCGGATGACAAACGTGTACCGGGACATTGTTGAGAACTTGGCGCAGCGGCCATTCTCGGCTGAGGTTGTCTTGAGCGAGGACACGCCGGAAAAGTTCATCGAATTCTCTGACAACGTGGACGGGCGCGGATCATCAATTCACAGCTTCGCCGGTGATGTTTTCTTTGCCGGGATCAATTCATCCATCGACTGGATTTTAGTGGACTATTCGAGCAACGAAAAGCTACCCGCTGACGCCAGCGTCGAGGATGAGCGCATCGCCGGGGTTCGACCGTTCTGGGTCAGATACCCGGCGGAGAGCGTCATCGCGGTTCGCTCACAGGTTATCGCCGGGGTCGAGCAGATTGTTCACGCGCGGCTGATGGAAGTCGAAACCGTGATGAGTGATGACTTCGAAGAGACAGAGGTCAAGCAGGTCCGCGTGTTCAACCGTGAAGTGCTTGATGATGTGGCGGTGGGCAAGCCAACTTTCGAGCTTTGGCGCGAGGTCAAGGATCGACCCGACAAATGGGAGCTATTCCAGCCCGCTCGGGCGATGACGATTGACGAAATCCCCCTTGTGCCGTTCGCGACCGGGCGGCGTATCGGATCGTCGTGGACTATGCACCCACCCATGCGTGACGCGGCTGACTTGCAGGTTGAGCTATTCCAGCAGGAAAGCGCCCTCAAGAATATATGGACGTTGACAGGGTTCCCGATGTTGTCAGCCAATGGGATCGACCCCGAGGTTGATGGTTCTGGCGAGCCTGTTCCCATTCGCGTTTCACCTCATACCGTCCTGTACGGCGGGGTCGGCGCAAGCGGCACGGCTGGATCATGGGGATACATCGAGCCAAACTCTCAATCGCTCCGGTTCTTGGCTGACAATATCAAGGACACAATCAGGGAATTGCGCGAGCTAGGGCGACAGCCCCTGACAGCGCAGTCTGGAAACCTGACGGTCGTGACAACCGCCTTTGCCGCCCAAAAGGGCAATGCTGCCATTCAGGCATGGGCGCTGAACCTCAAAGCGGCGCTCGAACGCTGCCTTACGCTCACGGGCAAATGGGTCAAAGAGGAATTCTCTGGTGACGTTGTGATCGACACTGAATTCGACCTTGGATATGGCGATGATGAGAGCTTTGCCCATGTCCTGACAATGGCGACAGCCGCCGTGCCTATGATTTCAACCGCCGCCGCCATTAGAGAGGCCGTGCGCCGGGGAATTCTGGACCGGAGCTTTAGGAAAGATGAGGATGAATTGGAACTTCTGGATGAGGAGGCTTCCGATGACGAAGTGCTGCCTAATAAGGGCAACATCACAGCGCTCGGACGTGCGCGAAAATGACCGGATGGTCAAGGAGAATGAAAAATGTCCTTTGAACTGAAAACTTTCGAAACCGATGGTAAAGTCTATGCCGAACTGCGGGATGGAAAACCAATCTACATGAATGCTGGCAAGGAGGTCGCCCTCGACCCACCCGGTATGCACCAGAAGATCATTGATCTGGGCGTCGAGAACAAGACGCGCCGGGAAGAGGCCGCTGCCTCACAGACCGCTCTGGAAGCCTTTGGCGATCTGGACCCTGCCGCCGCTCGCAAGGCTCTTGAAACCATGTCGAACCTTGATGACAAGAAGCTGGTCGATGCTGGCGAAGTCGAGCGCGTCAAGGCAGAGGTGATCAAGGCCGTAGAGGACAAGTACAAGCCAGTCGTGGCCGAGAACGAAACCCTCAAGGCCAGCTTGCGCACCGAAAAGATCACGGGCGCTTTCAGCCGGTCTGAATACCTGCGCGAAAAGGTATCCCTTCCCGCTGACATGATCGAAGCAATCTTTGGTGGCAATTTCAGCTTGGATGAAACTGGCGGGATGGTCTCGAAAGATGGAAACGGGAATGCGATCTATTCACCGGAAAACCCCGGCGAGGCCGCGTCCTTTGATGAGGCAATTGAACACCTGATTTCAAGCCACTCGGGCCGTGACAAGATGCTGCGCGGGGCCAATCAAAACGGCTCGCAAGCACCGGGCGGTGGCAACGGTAGCGGTTCAAACGGAAAAACCATGACACGCGGCGAATTTGACAAGCTCGCCATGTCCGATCCCGCCGCCGCTCAAAAGGCTCTTGTCAGCGACGGCATGACTGTGGTTGATTAAGGGCCATTAAAGCGAACGGACGTTTGCGAAAATTGAAGGTCGGACGGCCAGCACCGCCTTGACAGGCAAACCCTCAAAATAGGAGACATGGAAATGTCTAATACTCTATCTGGCCTCCTGCCGATCATGTATAACGCGATGAATGTCGTGTCGCGTGAACAGGTTGGTATCATTCAGGCCGTATCTCGTGACGCAACGGCTGAAATGGCCGCTATCAACGCAACCGTCCGTTCGCCAGTTGTCGGCGCGATGGCCGCTGCTGACATTACCGCTGCCAACATCGCGGCAAGCGGCACTGATCAGACCATCGACTACGTTGACATGTCGATCACCAAGCAACGCAAGGTTTCTTTCAACCTGACCGGCGAAGAAAGCCGTGGCCTTGGCGACAAGAACAAGTCTGTCATTGCTGAGGGCCGTTTTGCCCAAGCCATGCGGACCCTGACCAACGAAATCGAAGCTGATCTTGCCGCGCTCTACGTCGGTGCCTCCCGCGCCTACGGTACGGCGGGAACCACGCCTTTTGGCACGGGTGATGACCTCACCGACCTGTCCGAAGCCATGCGTATCCTTGATGACAACGGCGCTCCGAAGTCTGACCGTCATGCGGTTCTGGGATCGGCGGCTGTTGCCAAGCTCATTGGTAAGCAACCTGCGTTCTTCAAAATCAACGAAGCTGGCGATGATACCGCTCGCCGGTTTGGTGCGATGGAACAGACCTTTGGCGCGTCTATGCACGCCTCTGGTGCGATTGCGACCCACACGCCGGGAACCGCTGCCAACTACCTGATTGATGGCAACGTGGCCGCTGGCGTCGCTACGGTTCACCTTGACACTGGTACTGGTACGCACGTTGCGGGCGATCTGATCAGCTTTGCTGGCGACGCAAGCAAGTACGTCATCACGACCGGCGCGGCTGGCGATGGTGACAAGGACGTTGTTCTGGGAGCGCCCGGTCTGGTCGCTGCTGGTGCTGACGGCGTTGCTGCCTCTGGCACTGCTGCCTACGTTGCCAACATGGTGATGAGCCGTGACGCGATCCAGCTCGCGGCCCGTGTTCCTGCCCTGCCAGATGGTGGTGATCAGGCTGATGACCGGACCTATGTCGCCGATCCGGTTTCGGGTCTCGTGTACGAGATTTCGGTGTACCGTCAGTACCGTCAGGTGACATACGAAGTCGCCATGTGCTGGGGCGTCAAGCTGATCAAACCGGCTCACCTTGGCTTGCTCATTGGCTAAACAGATCGGGCCGGGATTAACCCCCCGGCCCGTTTCTCTTAACGGAGCGACAGCATGGCTACCTCATTTTTCAGATACCTCGACACGAACGGCGACGGCACCGGAGCCAAGGAAGCCAACGTGGACGGGTCCGTTACGCCGGTCGAATTCTCTCTTAGTGTTCCTGCCGGTGTTGGCTCAATGAAGCTCACTCGCATGATCGTTTATGTCAGGGACACCGGGTCATTCGACACCGGCGCTTATGGCAACGCGATTGCAATGACAAACGGCATGTTGATCGAGCATGTTGACGCGGATGGAAACGTCATTACCGATCTGCTTGACGGCGTGCCGATCCTGACCTCAGGTGGCTGGTCTCGCCAGTGTTTTGACGTTGTGCATTCGGATTGGGGATCGGGCGATGAATTTCTGGCCGTTCGCTGGACGTTTGAAAAGGCTGGTGCGCCGCTGATCCTGAACAACAACGAGAGGCTGCGGCTGACCATCAGGGATGACCTGACAAACCTCGTGTCGCACACCTTCATGATCCAAGGAACTATGTGATGGAAACCATCAAGATCATCGACGATACCCCGCGCGGGTTTCGGATCATCAACAAGGCGGACTTTGATCCCAAGGTTCACACTGAATTCGGCAAGGCCAAGGCACCAGTCAAGCGTAGGGGTTCCAAGTAATGGCTTTGGTCGTAGAGGATGGAACAGGGCTTGCCACGGCTGAGAGTTTCGGCGCGGTTGCAGGTGCTGACGCCTATCACAGCGACCGGGGCAACACAGACTGGACGGGAACGGACGAAGTGAAGGAACAGGCGCTGCGCCGGGCCTCCACGTTCCTGTCAGAAGGGTTCGCTTGGAAAAGCTGGCCTGTCAACGGACGCGATCAGGGGTTAGCTTTCCCCCGCGCCGTGTTCACAGACAATAATGGGTACACCGTTTCTGGACTACCCAAGGAGATTGTTCTGGCGACGTATGAGATAGCCCTGAGGGAACTTGTGACACCGGGGGCAATGACCCCTGACTACACGCCATCAGAACGGCTCGCATCAGCGTCGGTCGGTCCAATTTCCGTATCGTATGATCTGAGCCGCACAGATGCTGAGAGCGCCAGACCGGTGCTGCTTATTGTCAAAGGGATCATCGGCCCACTGTTGGCTGGCGGTGGCGGCTCACGCCTAGTCGGCAACTCAAACCGGGCCTAACAATTCTGCCCCAACTGGACCCTCATTCTCGGGGGTCTTTTTTTTGACCGATTGACGGTTGGGGAAATTGAGCCTAGAAAAGAAAAATGCCCCGGCTGTTTATCAGACACCGGGGCGTGGCGACACCGAATTTTATGGTCAGACGTAATGGTGTTGCAGAACAAGGGTTACAACAACATGAACCTACGTTCAAGAAATATGTCTGACCCCCGGTTTGCAGCGTTCCCGTGCCCAAAACGCTGATATGATCTGGGGTATTCACCCAACCCGGCAGGGGACTGGTTCCTACTAGGCCTTGCCAGATACGCGACAAAAGAACCCACCGGCTGGTGAAGGTCAGAATAGTGACTGTGACAGATCGGGGACCGTTTAACAGCGGGTCAGGATAGAAGCCTGAGGGATAGCGGCTGGCCACCGACAAAAGGCATCGCGTGGATACAGGTCAGGAGGTGTAGGAACTATCCCTGTATATCGGGGGATAGGAGCGGGTGACGGCTATTGCCTGACGAAAACTAGGTCACAATCACTGACATATATCCCACCTATCAAAGCGGCTCTGGCCTCAGTAAACTGGTGCAAATCAGAAGGGGTGAATTATGCGTGGATTGACTATGGGAGCGGCTGGTTTTTCGTGGCCAGCGACGGACGTGTTTGGGGTGGGATCGGCCATTGAGGCCGCAAGTGATCTTGTTGAGGCTTATGCCTACGTCTCACGGTACGGAGAGGCGATTTGTACCGTAGGGGATTGCGGCGTTTCGGCGGTGCTTTTGTCAGCGGAATTCAGGCGGGTCGAAGCCTATGAGCCTGACCCCGAAAATTACAGGGCGCTCTTGAAGAATTCGACCGAGAACGTCATGCCCTACTGCGCCGGCCTTTCTGGCAAATCTGGGACTGGTCATCTTGTCAGGGATGATCCCGACAATTGCAGATCGAACCGGATCATCATGTCAGGATCAAAGGTTGAGGTCTTTACCCTCGACAGCCGGTCATCCCGGCCCGACCTCATTGTCATTGGCGAGACCAATCAGGACGCGCTTACAGGCGCAACAAGAACCCTGTCAGAGAACCGCCCGGTCCTGTTCTGCTTTGGCAAGCCTGAACCGACCCTTGAGCCTTGGCTGGAGACGGTCGGCTACCGGATCGTACAGCGCACAGATAGCGGGTTCATCTGTACTCATTCCGCCGATTGATCGTTTACCTATTGAATGGATGATCGTTAACCACTAGGTTGGTTTGTGCAAATCCAATCAAAGGGGAAACCGATGGATATTTCAGAAAAAGAAGCGAAGAGGTTGATTGACGTTGCTATTGAAAAAGCTGCGGCGGCCTCAAGGAGCATCTGCGTCGGGGAGCAAAGTCCAGAGGTGATGCTACTCGCGCTCGAAATGACAATCTCAATTGTCGCGTCATGGGCTTGTGGCGAGGATGAGGCTATGGCCACCGAAGTGATCGAAAGCGCCCTTGCTCCAGCCGCTGTCGCGCGGATCAAAAGGCTTTCATTTGGCGGTGTGCGTTATGACCACTGAACAAGAGGAAAAGCTCAAGGTCAACATGACCGACAAGTATGCTCACGAGTTCGACCCAACCGCAGAGGTTCGCGTCCTGACCGTTGACGGAACCCTCCCCGGACACCCCGTAGTGGTGCAGGATAAGGAAGGCCGGATTACCCGGCATACATCGGATGGCACCAGCAGGTTTGGCCGTCCAAACCTCAAGCTCGTCCCGCTGGAAGAGCCGCTACCTGAGGGGTGGGTGAATATATACCAGAACGGGCGGCTTGGGGCTTATCACGCCAGTAAAGCAGAAGCCCAGCGGTATGCTGTGGGCGCTGTTCGCACAATCCATCTGCGGGAGGTGCAGGAATGACATACCAAGAAGCAATCCGCGCCCTAAATGCCGCCGCCTATGCCGCCATTCGCGCGGGTGGCGACACAGCGGCTCTACCTGACGTTGACAGGCATTCACTGCGCCTAATCGCAAGCGAGACTGACAGGCTGGTGGATTACATAGAGAGCAGCGGGCGGTATCCGTCACGGATCAGGGGGGCGAGCCAATGACCGAAGCACCAGAACGGATTTGGGCCACTGGAAACGGAACTACCGGCAGTTGGAACGATGACGAAGTCCGCATGAAAAAACATATGCCAGAAGGTTGGCAAACCGAGTACGTCCGCGCCGATCTTGTTGCCGATCAACAGGCCCTGAGGGCTGCGTTAAAGGCAATTATGGAGGCGTCTGAACACAGGGATTTAAGCGCCTGCTATGCACTTGCTCATAAGGCTCTGAAATAGATGGCCTGCCCGCAATCCCTGATCGCCCCACCCACACAAGGAGAAACGACATGAGCCTGATAGACGACATTCGCCGCGACCGTGAAGCTGGTACGCCGGGGGATTGGAGCGCGGCACTTGGGCGCGGATGCCATGGTGTAATTGCCGCCGAATTGCCCGAGGATGGTGCCAACTTTGTGGCACTGGTCGCCAACGACAAAGACACACCGGAGAGGGAGCCAACCCGCTTTGCCAACGCCCGCCGCATTGCCCGCGTCCCACAACTAGAGGCGCTGGTGCTGGCTGCGGACGAACTGGCGGAGGCTGTTCGCTCTGAGATATTCTACTCTCGTGATGGTGCCCCGAGCCTGACCGAAGCCCTCGCCAAATACGAAGCCGCGAATGAGGCGCAGACATGAGTTACAGAACCGAACTCCTCACGCGCTGGCAGGAGCAAAACCGCCTGTGCATCTGGTGTGGTCGTGAAACGTGGAACCACACCACCATGAGCCGCGATGAGGCGCGGGACCGTCTGGACATAACCAAGGGTACATCGAACGCCACACGCAACCTCAGACGCCGCAAGGCCACGGCGGAACATATCGTTCCCAAGTCATGTGGCGGCAGTCTGGGATTGCGTAACATCTGCTGCGCCTGCGCCGAGTGCAACCATACGCGCGGCAATATTGTCGATGCCATGACGCCAGTCCCGCATGTCGCGGCGATGCTGCCCGCTAACGTGCGGCGGGTACTGGATGGGAATGTTTGAGGGCGTTTTGCCAGATTACGAAATCGTCCAATGCCCAACGGCGGTCTTCGAAGACCGCAAGAAAGTAGAGATTGTGGCGGAACCCGACTAACCCCCATCCCGGCACCGGGGAACAGGTGCAAATCAAGGAGACTGGCGACGGACGCGGCTGGATGCTGACGGATGAATTACAAGGCTAAGCTACACAGGGCTGGTCGAGCGCCAATTTGGCCAGCCCAACATATCCATCCCAACATATCCATCCCAGCATGTGCGGCAATCCGCCCCCTTGTCACAAACCCCTGTCAAGCTACAACCGCTGACACGAACTTGACAGAGAACTGAGGATAACCTGAGGATAACCAATGGCAAAGAAGAGCAAGAAATGGTCGCGATCAGTTGGGCGGGACGCCTTTAATCTGGACACGTCAGCGGCGGAATGGCTCGGCAAGCGGCTGATATTCCTAGCCAAGCACGGTGAATTCACAGACCCCCCCGATGGCCTGACGGCTGAACAGTGGCGTGCTGATGTTTTAGCTCGCGGCCATGCGCTCAGGCACTACGGCAGGATGTGGGAGCTTGACGCCGGGGTCATTGAAGAGGCGACGCTGCGCTTACATGCGCGTAACGCAATCATTTGGTTTGCAGAGAACCTAGACAACCTGTGGAGCGACTGATGAGGATCAAGGTGACAATGCCCGGCAATGCCGTGACAGGCGCGGGGACCATCGTGACGGATGAGGACGGGAACGAAATCAAGAACGTCCTTTCCGCAACGGTATCCACAATCAAGGCGGGGAGCGTTCCGACAATCACTCTTGAGCTTGCCCTTGCTGGTGGCGAATTCGAAGGGAACTTGGACCTTGGTCATGAAACGCTCGCAGCGCTTGCGGCCAAGCGTGGGTTTGTGCTTGTAGCTGCCGATGAGTTTGAGGACATGATGTTACTGCTTGGCTAGTTGCTCGGATGGGTGGTTCTGCGTATGCTCCGGCCCAAAGGAGACCAAGCTATGCCCACCCTGACAAACACGACAGCCGCCACAATCACACTGACAACTATGCACAAGATGGAGCCGGGGGAGACCATCACGGTCGATGACCGGACGCTTGCGCGTCTCAAGGGTGAGCCGCGTTTTGGGCTTCAACTTGTACGCGGCAGCATTGAGGTTGACCGCGTGATCCATACGGCCCCGATCCCGATAGCCCCAAAGAACAAGTCGGAGAAAAAAGCAGAGAGCGAGAATGACTGATGGCGGGAATAAACTTCGCCAGCCTACGGGCGGTTGCTGACAAGCTCATTGGCGACAACGGAACACTGGCAACCCTGACAAGAACGGCGGTGGGGGGCGACCCTTGGAACCCTACGGCGGGTGCCGATGCAGACACCCCGGTCTATGTGGTCGAGAGCGACCGACTTGTCCGCATCAGAGACGGTGCCAAAGTCTATTATCGCGGGGTCATCATGCGCTCGGCTGACGGTATAACCCCGACACCGGGCGACAAGCTGACAATCGGCAGCGCGATACACATTGTTGGCGAGGTTAAGGAGGCGGAATACAAGGGCGTTTCCGTTGTCTATGAGGTTGAGCTTACAACATGATCAACGATGGTTTTTCCAGTATCCTTGAGGCTCTTGAGCCTGAGTTTCAGGAGCGCTTTGTCGAGAGCATTTACTCGTTTGGCAGCGCTGCGCAATTCACTGCACTTATGGATGCTGTCAGAACCGGATCAATGACCGGCGTTTTGGGTCGGCTCGGGTATCTGCCAGACTATTTCTGGGAGGTCCAAGACGTTGTTGAGCTGGCCTATGGTCAGGCCGGTCAGCAAGTGACAGAAAACGCGGCTCAGGCGTTTGCCGAATATGCCGCCAACCCACAATTGCCTGACAGGGTTCCAGACATGGCACCGGCTGCGGTTGTGTCGTTTGACGCCAGAAATCCACGAGCTGAACAGTATTTGGCGGAAAGATCATCAACGCTCATCACTTCAATCGAAAACGAGACCCGCGACAACGTGCGGATGGCTCTGACGCAGAGCATGACAGAGGGTCGAAGCCCGAGAACAACGGCGCTTGATCTGGTGGGCCGTATCAACCGGCGCACGGGGATGCGAGAGGGCGGCATGATCGGGCTGACCCCGGCCCAAAACCAATGGGCCAACAATGTCAGAACCGAACTGAACAGCGACACCATTTCTGGCTTGAATAGCTACCTGTCAAGGGAACTGAGAGACCCTAGATTTGACACCGCCGTAGAAAACCGCGTCCTATACCTTCGCCACGAAAAAGCGATGATCAAGGACCGGGTTGTTCTTGGCGAGCGGATAGCTGAAGCCCAGCGCCGGGATGACGCCGCCGGTGAGCGTGCCATGCGGGTGATATTGGCTGGACGTGAGCGCCGCCTTGCCGCCATGCCGGGACGCCGCAAGATCACGTCAGCGCAAGCCGACAAGATGGTGACGAAGTACCGCAACCGGACGCTACGGTATCGGGCTGAGAATATCGCGCGAACTGAGCTTATCGGCAGCATGAACCATGCTGAATTTGAGAGCTTGCGACAGATGGTCGAGCGCGGTGAAGTTGAGGATCACCAAGTCAAGAGAACTTGGGACGCGACCGCCGATAAGGCAACGCGGGACCATCACGCAAGCATGGACGGCCAAGTTGCGATTGGGGTAACTGACAGGGCCTATTTTACATCAGGCATTCGCGGGAAAATGATGTTTCCGATGGACAGGTCTATGGGGGCGACGGCGGCTGACGCAATAAACTGCCGTTGCTTCGTTATCACGGACATTGATTTTGGCGCGACACAAAAGGACGATTATTTGTCGTGGGGTCTGGATCAGCCGGTTCCCCCCTATGAATTGCGAACGGCTGAGTGGTCGGACGGCGCTTGGGAGGATTACCTCAAGGATGAGACAATCTCATTCTGGCCAGACGGTATGACGCCTGACAATGTTGAGGATGGCTTGGCTCAGTATCTTGAGCACGCGGTCCCGGCAATTCAGGTCAGCGGTAATGACCTAAATTCGATCCTCAATGACAGGTTCAGGAACCAGTTTTATACGAACACGTCAGGCGGCTACCTGAGCCATGACACGAGGGACTTTGCGGAGGCTGCGCTCTGGGACATTGATCAGGGCGCACACCATGAGGAACGTCCGGTTTACGGCTTTGTCATGGATAATCGTGAAGAGGAATTTGCCTCACGCCTTGCTGGGTATGGCGACATTACAATCAAGCTCAAGCCTGAGGTCAGGGCGAGAACCACGTTTGTCTTTGGTGACACGCTTGATGATACCAGCATGGCTATGGCCTCTCTGCGTCGCGTGGGCAACGGTCCAAAGGGGCCAGTGGCTGTGTCAAGTTGGGGTAAACCTGAGTATCTACCATTGGCACCGTCACCAATGAATGACCCCCGCGCGTGGTCTGTTCCGTTCAAGCCGACAGGCTCATCAGGTGCGAATACGGCAAGCCGTGAATTTCTTATCCCCCTATCAAATGGCGATGCTCTTTCGCCGCCAAACGGTATTGACGAGGTGGGCTATGTTGAGGCGCAGATTTTCGGTGAAGTTGACAGCGGCGACATTAGTCAGATCATCATTTCTGAAATGTCGGATTATCACCTTGATAACGATGGTGACGCCCTGTTGCCTGACCTGTTTTCGGTCCTAGAGGCAACCGGCGCAAGGCCAGAAATTCGAATTGATGGATACCCAGATTTCAGAGCGCCTTGGGAAGAGGGCGGCAATGACAACTGGCGGAAAAAGTTTGAACTGAAAGAATACGACGCGAACGACGCGGCGGGTTCTGATTTTCCGGTGGGCGGCGACCTGTTTGCATGGGCCGGTGATGGCCTTGGTGCGCTTGACAGCCGCATGGATGCTGACCTTGAGGATGTTGAACGGTTTGTCGAAAGCTCGCGGTATTCCCTTGAGGCAACGGACACGCCGGGCATCTGGACCGGGTATGACGCCCTTGACAGGTCGGACGTGACGATGACTTGGGACGCGGGGTCAAGGACGCTTGAGGTGTTCAAGCTGCCGCGCTCTGGCGACTTGGCTGATGTTATGCGGGCCTCTTCCCTGCGGTCTGATCTGGGGCCTGTGACAGCGCGTGTTACTGGATTGTCAGGGGGAGATATTTATGAGGCTGCGAACGCGATAACCTCTGGGAATGTGTACCGTGACGGCGACGTGTGGACCGATGTGGGTCTAAGGGTGAGAACGGAGACCGGCGCTAGGATTGAGGTAATCAGAACCGTAGAGTTTGACATGGCGACCGGGACGATGACGGCATATGATCGACCCATGCCAGATCACAGGGCGTTTTCTATCGGCGGATTGAAGGGCACCGCCGGGCCGGGCGACATGACCGACACGATTGAGCACCAGAGCTATGGTGACTTTATGGCGATGGTCAGAGACATGGTGCCAACAAGTGACCGGTACACGTTCGTCAAGCGCGGCGCTGACAGCAAAAGCCACGGCGTATATTTCTACTCCCGCGAGGAAGGTCGGATTGAGGTCTGGACCGGCGGGAGACTGGATCGGCTGACGTGGGGTAGGGGGTCATATCTCGACACTGACATTGACCCGATTGTCAGCCCGGTCATCGGCTTTCCCGGTGAGGTCACAAGCGTTGCTCGTATGTCTGAGGAAGATGTTACAGAGTACGCCAAAAAGCTTGGCTTGAGCGCCTATGACGGGGACACTTGGGGCTATGCTGATGAGCATGTAATCAGGATCGGCAAGTTTGATGACGCCGGGCGATTTGTCGTTTCCGAGGCACCTCGTATTCTTGATGACCTGTATCCTGAGAGCATTTCTATCGGGGTTCCAGACACGACAGGTGATCAAATCAAACAAATGCGGATGGATCACAAGCAGGTCAGGAGCATTGTGTCAGGCTTTGTCGAGCGCGGGGAATTTTTCCCAACGGCAGACCCCAACGTGTTTGTTCGCAGTTGGACAAGCGAGGGGAGCGGCTTAATTCCAAGCGGCGAAAAAACGTGGACCTATATCATCAATCCCATCACCGCCGAGATGACAATTTACAAGTCAGGCAGTATCGGAGGGAAGGATGACGCCAAGTCAAAGGGCGAGATCAGAAATGCGATGATCGAAAGCACCTATTCTGATTTTGGCAGGGTGGTCAGCGCGTATCCGTCAACCTACGAAGAGGCCAAGGCTGAGGCCAAAAAGAGCGGGTTCGAATTCTCTCTTGGCGAGATTGGCAAGATCGGCGGCAAGATTTGGATCAAGGCGGACGATGACAAGACAGAGCGAGCGGTCTGGAAGGACGGGCGGCTGGTGATTATGTCTGAGACATTGGAGCCGCATATCTGGAAAACCGCTGACCCTCGCGGGGTGCCTGATGTTACCGGCAGGGAGACCCCCATTCCATCAACGCTTTCCCCGGCTGAATTCCATCGCGAAATTGTCAAAGGGGCGGGCAGCGGCAGCGCATACGAGTACCTGCCAACGGCAGATCGGTACGTCTGGGTCGAGCATAGATTGGGAACCGATGATTATTCCACGTTGGTTTGGGAGCCGACAACGTGGAAGCTTAGGGAATATGATGGCGGGGGCATGGAAACATGAAGGTTATCGGAAAGAAGGGACGCCGCATTCTGGTCAAGGTTGGCGAGGACCATCGGGGCGAGCTTGTGCGCGTTTGGCACACGAGGGTTCAGCGCTTTGTGGCCCCGGCTGCGTCACTTGGGGCACACGTCAAAAGAGAGGCTTGGCCCGACATTAGAGGAACAAGCTTGGCAATGGGGCTGACACGCGACATAATGTCGCTATATGATCCTGCGAAAGACGCTTGGAAAGATGATGGAAACGAAGGAATTCTCCGCTGACGTTGACGCTTGGATTGCCAAGAGCCAACGGCGTCTCGATCTGGTGGCGCGTCGCAGCACCGGCGACGTGATCGGTCGCGCGGCTCGCAGAACTATGGGCATCACGCGCGGGGCCAAGAATGCCAAGCCCGGTTTCATCCCGGTTGACCTCTCAACTCTGTCAAAATCATTGGTCTCGACCATCCACGGCGGTATTCGTCAGGAAGGCGCTGACAGCCACCGGCTCATTATCGGCAAGGTAAAGTCTGGCGATGTGATTAGCTTCATGTGGGGCGGACCGGCGGCAAGCTATGCGCGGCACGTCCATTACGGCACGAAGCACATGGACGGCTGGTTCTGGATTGACCGCGCGGTTGTGAATTGGCAAGCCATTGTCAGGCGCAATGCGATCTGGGTGAGGAACAACGTCAAATGAATACGAACGAGGTCAAAGCACTACTGCAAAAGGCGCTCTATGACGCGGCGCTTGGCGTGGATATTGATTGGCCGAATTCCCCGCGCTCTGCGGTATGGCCGCGAATTGAGGTTTCACACATTTCCTCAGAGCGCACCAGCGGCACCCTGAAAGGCTCTGAGGTCATTCGCTACTCAGGGGTCATGTCAGCCATTATCGTCACTCAGGCGGCGTCAGGGGCGGTCTCAGGGGATGTTTTGGCAGATCAGGTCGCAGCGATCTTCCCTGAGGGGTCGAGAATTGCGATCACGGGCGGTGAGATAGCCTTTAATCGCCCGGCAGACATACGCGATGGATACAATGACGATGGCGATTGGAGGGTTCCGGTTATGATCGGGTACAGCGCCATGACGACTTAAATTCTGAGGTAAAAAATCGCTCGCCCGGCAGAGCGATCCCGCAACGGGTTCTAGCCGGGGTAGACCCAAAGCAGGAGATTGCAAAATGTCTATTTCTTACATCGGCTCAACATTGGGCATTGTCGCTGGCGTTCCAGCAACCGAGGACGTTGCCGGATACGGCGCGCAAACTCACATTGAAGTTGGCAAGGTGATCAGCATCGGTGAAATCGGAGACACCTCCGAGGACATTACGTTTGATCTGCTGAAAACCGGACGCCGCACGCGCGTCAACGGCGTCAAGGATGTTGGCGAGGTTTCCGTTTCGATGGAGACTGATGACGCAGATGCTGGCCAAATCCTCTTGCTCGCTGCGGCTGACACGAACACCACCCAAAGCTTTGCCATTACTGACAGCGACGGCGTTGTGAAGTATTTCTACGGCCTCGTGGCAAACCTGAAGGACAGCGAGCGGACTGCCAGCGCCTACAAGGGTCAGACCGTTGTGCTGCGCGGACAGTCGGGCATCACTATCGGCTAACCCGCTGCGACAACTTGACACATGAGAGGGCCACTAATTGCGGTGGCCCTCTTTTTTTGCGAATATTCGCCGCACAATTAATCCCCAAAACTGAGGAACCTGAAAATGGACTTTCGAAAGCTTGACACCAAAACCGACGCCGAAACCGGTGCCTTTCTTCAACTCCGCCACCCTGTCTTGGGGCATCTGCTTTACTCTGGCGAGGGCACCGACGAGGAAGGCGCTTGGATCGACAAGACCAAGACCCCAAAAGAGGTCGGCGTGATGTGCCGGGGCATCGAAAGCGCCACCGTGCAGGGGCGTCTCAAGAAGTCGCGCAAGGGCGCAATGGCCGGTGGTGATCGGGATGACGAGGCGCTTGGGCTTGTTCTGGTCTGCTCCATTGTCGTCAAGTTTATCAACCTGCAATCTGGCGGAAAACCCCTTGAGGCCACGCAGGCCAACAAGGAAGCGTTCTTTGATCAGTCGGATGATCTTGTCCGTCAGGTGATCGACTTTGCGAAGGAAAAGGGAAATTTCTTCAAGGCCGCGTAACCCGCCTGATACTTGCAGCTTGCCAAATGGGCTGGCTGCAAGCGCGGCCTGAGATTGAAGTGGGCAAGGGAAAGACCGAACCCCACGAACTGACAAGGGCGGAACAGTTTGTCCGCGCGGGAAAAGAGCTACCAATGCCGCCTATTGAGGGCGGCTATTATCTCATGGAAATACTGATGGATTGCGGCGCGGTGCGCTATGATCAAATGGGGAATGCCACGCCCCTAGACTGGCAAGAGTTGTCAGCCTATTGTGGCCTTGCACAGAGGGACATTGAGACTTGGGAAGCGCGTGCCCTTAGGGACATGAGCGCCTCTTTCGTCAGGGGGATGAATGAGGGGAAAAACATTTTCTCCATCATGCCGATTGAAAGGAATGCCTGATGGCCTTTGGTGGTGACGTTGCAACACTCGGAATTCGAATTGACACGAGTGGCGCTGACAAGGGCAAGACTTCCCTAAAGGGCGTGTCTGACGCGGCTAAGGGCGCAGAGAAAAGCGTCGGTGATCTTGGCAACAAGAGCGTCGCCGCCGGTGCAGCGGCCAGCAAGAGCTTCAAGGGTGTTGGCCTAATTGTCGCCGCTGTTGCTGGTGCGCTCCAAGGTCTGGCAAGCTCTATTTCCGTCCTGTCTGAACTAGAACGATCCATGTCAAAGCTTTCCGCCGTCTCTAGGGCGACCGGCGGTGAAATGGACGCAATGCGCAAGGTCGCCAAGCGGCTGGGCGTTGAAACTGAATTCAGCACCAAGCAAGCCGCTGACGGAATGACCTTCCTCGCTATGGCCGGGTTTTCTGCGCGTGACGCGATGGCCACAATCCCGGCGGTGGTCGATCTTGCGACGGCGGCGTCAATGGGCCTAGCAGAAGCGGCTGACACGGCGTCAAACATCATGTCGGGGTTCAGCCTGAGCGCCAAAGAGGCATCCAAGGCAACGGACATTTTGACAGCGGCATCAACCCGCGCAAACACGAACGTATCTCAGCTTGGTCAGGCAATGAAGTTTGTCGGCCCGGTCGCGTCCAGCCTTGGCATATCCATGTCGGAGGCAGCGGCGGCGGTGGGCGTCCTGTCAGACGCGGGTATTCAGGGCGGCATGGCTGGCACCAGCTTGCGCAACATTCTTTCGCGCCTTGTCACCCCAACGAAAGATGCTTCCAACGCCCTCAAGGAAATGGGCATCAGCCTCGCCCAAGTGAACCCGGCCACCGTCGATTTGACGGACATTATGGACCTGTTCCACGAAAAGGGGATGAGCGCGGCGCAAGCTATGCGTATCTTTGGCATGGAAGGCGGACCGGCGGCGCTGGCAATGGTCGCGGCAACTGACCGGCTTGGCGATCTTACAGATGAGCTTGGGAACGTGGACGGGGCCACCAAGGAAACCGCTGACACGATGCGGGACAACTTGGGCGGTGATCTTGACAGCTTGCAGTCAGCGCTGATGGGGGTGATCACGGCCCTTGGCGACGCTGGTCTGACGGCGGTGCTGCGTGGGGTCGTTAAGGCCATGACCGAAGTGCTGCGGCTTACCGCCAAGCTTATCACGGCGCTCAGCGATGCAGCGGACGGCATCCTTGTATTCTTTGGCTTGCGGGATGCTCAGGAAGAGTTTGGAGCGGCGGCAGAGGGCGCAACCTCCGCCCTTGAGGCTCAGGGCCAAAAGATAGCACTGACCAAAACCGCAATGATCGAACTGACAAACGCCGCGCGTGAGAAATTGGCCGTGACCAAGGCGTCAATGGAGTTTGAGAAACAACAGTTGTCGCGAATTCTGGACCGCCAACGGGCCGAAGCTCAAGCCGCTCTTGGTGGTCAGCAACTGTACGAGGACATTGTGTATGCAAGGGACCAGCTTCTGGAGTTGGAAACGGTTGCCCTGCGAGCGCAAGAAATGGGCGTTGATCTGCCCGGTATCTCGGACGCAAAAAGTCGTGCGTCGGCTGTCGAAAAGCAAAAGCAGGTTTTGGCCGACTTGCTGCACGAGCAAAGCAAGTTGCAACAGGCGATTGAAAATGTTGAATACGGCACGCCAGAACAGCACCAAGCTCTGGCGGACCTCACCAGCGACATAGCCCAACTTGGCGCGGCTATTGAGTTGGAGCTAAGCGGAAGAATTCCCCTCGCGACAGATGATCTTGGGGGGCTGTCAGATGAAATCAAGGAGGCGACACGTTCGTCAATTGCCCTTGTCGATCTGGACTTTGCCAAGCTGGTAGAGCAATACGGATTTGCGGCGGTAAAGGCGTATGATCTTGGCAAGGCCATGAACGTCTTAGCTGAGGCCAATTTCTCGGCAAGCATTGACGAACAAGTCACTTCGATTGATGCGATGGTCAGCAAGCTGTCCCTTGGCATAGAGGCTCAGCGTGAATTCGCCCTGATGATCAGGGACTTTGAAGCCGCGACCGGATACAAGGAACAGGCTGACATTCTGAGCCGTATGGTGACGTTCCTGACAACCGCTGAGGCCACTATTCTGAGGTCTGGCGGCGGCATGTCTGACCTCAGTGTCGGGGCTGGAAACGCGGCAAGCGCGGCTGGCGTTCTGGCGCAGAACATCCTCACCTTTTATGGGGCGATTGAGACCTCAGACCCGCTCGGTGAGCTTCTTTCCGCCCTGTCAAGCGCGGGAAACTCGCTAAGGAGCCTAATTGTTGACGCTGACAACCTAGCCGGTGCGTTGTCGCGCGTAGGTGGCGGCATGATCGGGGCCGGTACTCGCGTCGGACAGGCATTCAGCACTGCCAGTAGGGTGACGGGGATTTTTGTCAAAACAGCGACACCGGCAATCAACTCGCTGAAAAAGCTCGGCAGGGAATTGGTGGCAAGCGCAAGCGGAGCGGCCAAACTTGCCAAGAGCACAAGCGGGGCGGGTAAGGCGATCAAGGAAGCCAAGGAAGAGGCGGTTGATCTGTCTGACATTCTTGGCAAGGAAATGGCGACCAGCGTTGACAGTATCACGTCTGCATGGGGTGACTTTGTGGCCTCTGGTTTCACTGACTTTGAGGGGTTCAAGGACGCGGTTCTGAATTCGTTCAAGCGCATGATTTCAGAAATGGTCGCGACAGCGGCAAGCAACCGAATTTTGCTGGCACTTGGCGGCACGATAGCCGGTGGCGGGGCTGCGGCGTTGGCCGGGGGCGCGGTTGCGGCGCAGACGGGCAACGGAACCGGCAACGGTATCCTTGGCGGCTTGTTGGGCAATACCATCGGGGCCAACGGCCTGATCGGCGGCTTGAGTAGTGGATTGGGCCTTGGCGTAAGCTCGCTTATGAGCGGCGGCATCGGTGGCTACATTGGCACCCTCGGGGCGCAGTTTGGCTCGGCCATGACCGGTAGCCTGTCGGCAATCGGCGGGCTTGTTGGCGCTCTGGGACCATTGGCGGTTGGCATCGGCATCTTGGTGAAGGGGCTGTCGCAGACATACGCGGGCACCGCCATTCGCGGCACAATGGGGTCAGATGGCTTTGACGGGACGCAGTTTGATTTCTATCGCGGCGGGTTCCTGCGCGGCGATAGGGCTGATTACAGCGACGTTGACGGCCAAGTGACAGCGATACTTGACACGGCAATGGACGCTGTGACCGACAGTATCCGCGACATGGGACGCAGCTTGGGCCTGTCGGTTAGGGAAATCCGCAACTTCGTGGGCGACGAATTCACGCTCTGGGTTCACAACTTGTCCGAAGCCGAGATCATGGAAGGGCTGAACAGCGAGATTGCGACCGTATCGAACGCAATGGCTGAACTGGTTCTAGGCACTGAGGAATACACCCGCGCGGGCGAAGGTGCTATGGACACGCTGACGCGGCTGGCAACGTCACTGGACGCGGCAAACGACAGCGCACGCCTCTTGGGTCATCAAATGTTTGAAGCGTCCCTAGCGGGGGCTGATATGGCCTCTACGCTTGTGGACGCATTCGGCGGCGCGTCGAACATGGCGAGCGCAACGCAAGCCTACTTCCAAGCGTTCTACACCGAAGCCGAACAAACGGCGCTGACAACCGAATATCTGAGGAACGAGATTACCGAATTGGGATTTGCCATGCCGACTACGCAGGGCCAATTCAGGGCACTGGTCGAAAGCATTGACACGACCACCAGCGCGGGGGCCACTCTCTACGCACAGTTAATGTCGCTGGCCAGTGCTATGGGGTCAATCCTTGGGGGCGTATCGCCGGAGGTTTCGGAGTTCGTCGCTGAGGGCGTCAACATGGTGAACGAGCAGATTGCACAGCGTAAATCGCTGGCCCAAACGCTTGAGCAATCATCCCGGCTTTGGCTGCAAACGGCTGATAAATTGCGCGACTTCCTCGTGACATTGCGGACCACCGACCTTGGCGGTCGCAGTCGTGCGGAAATTCTCGAAGCAACCGCCATGCGGTATAGCGATATTTATTCAGCGGCGAGGGGCGGGGATCAGGGCGCGGCAAATGATTATGTCGGGGCGGCTAACCAGTATCTGGGCGCAGTGTTCGACACGGCATCCAGCGCAACCGATTACAGACGCGCGGCTATTCAGGTCGAGCGGGACGCGCAATTGCTCGCGGGCATCTCTGAATTTGAGGGCGCAAAAGATCAGTACATGGCCGACATTTATCACGCGCAAATCAGCATCTTTGAGGATATGCGCGACCTGTTCCAAAGCCTGTTGACAGCCGACCCCAAAGATTACGAGAGCATCCTTAACGAGATTGGGCTGCTGTACGGCGATATAGTCGAACTTGAGGGCATCCTGACAGACGTTGCGGCGATGAGTTATGACACAATTCAGGCCGCGCTGGCCGACCTGATGATCAATGTCAATGACGCCAACGTCCCTGATTATGTTAAAGACCTATTGGACGCCTCCGGCACGTCGCTTGAGGGTCTTGTTGATCTGATTTTCCGCGATGAGGATATGGACCCCGGCCTGAGGTTCTTGTTGGCGGCAGAAGCCAACAACATGATCACCGGGCTTGATCTTGGCATCGACGCATTCAACTCTGGCGATATTTCAATTGACGATCTGATTGCCCTCTCCGGGGCAACGCTGGCCTCATCGGTTAATGTCAGCACAATTCTAGGCGACAGTGTGCCGCCGGGGATTGAGGATGTATTGAACGGGGTCGGCATCGACCCTACGGATATTCTGATCAGCCCAAACGCTGATGGAACGATGGATGTACCGGCTTGGCTGGCAATTATCCTCGGCGGTGGCGACCTTACGGCAGACGGGATTATCTCGCCATTGGGCGTTGCATCCTCGGTGGATTGGGTTGCTACCATACTGAGCGGTGACGCATTTAATTCAGACGGGGTTATAACGCCTGAAGGACTGGAAGCAGCAACCGATTGGGTATCTACCATACTGAACGGCGGCGCGTTTGGCGTGGACGGAATTATCTCGCCGGTTGCCGGTGTGTCAGGCGTGGATTGGCTGGCCGATGTTATCGCCAACGAAGGTCTGACCGGAACTGTTACAATGAGCGCCTCCTTGGGCGACGTTAAAGGGGAGTACCTGTCCAGACTGCTAACTGGCGGCGGGTTCGACGCGACATTGACCATGCTCGCGGAAATCCAAGGTGGGCGTCCCGGTACACGGCTATTGCACCTGTTAGATGCGGCTAGAACCAACTTCATTGAAATTGGCGGTGGGTTTGAATTTGACCCAAGCGCAACCCTTTCAAGTTGGTTCAGCGGCGAGATTGGAACGCTCGACCTTGGCATGGATGAGTTGGGCGACGAACTTACCAGTCTAGGAGGGTTAATCCGCAACCTGACGCGGCAAATCGCTGCCGAAATGGTGGCGTCTGAGCAGGCGGCACAAACTGCGACACAAATCGCCAACTGGCAGGCCCACGGCACAACCGCCGCAAACAGGCTCGCCAATCAACAGTCAACAGCCGCAGACATTATTGCGGAAATCAGGGCGCTTGAGGCATCAACAGGAACAACCCTGACGAACGGTCCAAATGGTGCCGCCGCAACCCTAACTCAACTCGCGAACGGCACCATCCAGTACATTGCAGATGGTCGGACGCAAGGGGCCGGGGACGCAGAGTTTGTCAGCCAATTCTACGGCGCGGGCGGACTGCAATCGCAGATTGGCGAGATTAGTTCGGCCATCCTGTCAACTATCGGCTGGATAGATAATTGGTCCAGCAACATAGAAGGTGTTGGTGCTGTTCCGTCATTCGCTGGCGGCGGTTTTACCGGCTCCGGTCCGCGCTCCGGGGGCTTGGACGGGCAGGGCGGGTTCCTGTCTATGCTGCACCCTCAAGAGCATGTGACCGATATGACCAAGGGCGGCGGCAACGCTGGAATGGTGAGGGAGCTTAGGGCCTTGCGTGAGGAACTGCGCGAGTTGCGCACTGAGCAACGCACTAGTTCGCACCAGATCACTAAATACACGAAGCGCACTGGCGATACCCTGCGCAAGTGGGACAATATCGGCCAACCGGCTTTGCAGGAGTAATCAGATGCTAGTCACAATTCCATTTGCGATTACGGACGCCAACCTGAACTCGTGCAGTCTGCCAGAAAACGACTATGCCGTGTGGGCGACTTCGACCAGTTATTCGGTCGGGGATAACGTGATTTCCACGACCACACACAGCGTTTATGAATGCCTTGTCGCTCACACTAGCGGCGCATCGACTAACCCTGACACCGACACATCAGACCCGCCAAATTGGCTGCGGATTTCTGCCACGAATATCTGGCGGGCCTTTGACAATATCATCTCGGACCCCACGATAGGCGACAGCGTGACAGAAACGTATTCGCTCAACGGTTTTACGCAACCCGCCAACGGCGTGACGTGTCTCGGCCTTGACGGGATTTCGGTGCAGCTTGTTGTTACCGACCCGAATGACGGCGAGGTATTCGACGAAACGGTCTCGCTAATTGATAACAGTATGATTGTTGACGCCTACACCTACGCATTTGATCCAGTCCGTTACAGGACGGAGGCCATTTTCTCGGGCATTCCTCCCTATGCCGCCGCCACGTTCGATCTGACGTTTACGGCGGCGTCTGGCGAGGTTCCTGAGATTGGTGAGATTGTTTTGGGGCGTGAATACCAGATTGGCGAAACGCTCTTCGGGACAACGGTTTCGATTGAGGATTATTCGGTCAAAGAACGGGACCAATGGGGCAACGCGATCATCACCGAACGGCCTTTTGCCAAGTTGATCGACTTTGACTTCGTGGTCCGAACGGAGCAAATTCGGCGGGCCGCTACGTTGCTGGAAACGGTGCGGGCGACCCCGGCTGTGTTCAATGCCGGAACGGACACCGAGCAATACGGTGTCACGGTTTACGGTTTCTATCGCGGCTGGTCGATCACTACGGGCGCGACAATTTCAGATGCAACAATGGAAGTTGAGGGATTAGTTTAATGGCGATTACAGCATATAGTGGGACAATCCCGAACCGGATCACCGGGGTGGCGACATTCTCTGGCGACATGGACGATTGGCTGTCGTGGTTCACGCCGGTCGCGGTTCTGGTGGATGCGGCGGCGACAGACGCGGCGACAGACGCGGCGGCGGCGGCGTCTGCTGCGGCGTCTGCTGCGGCGTCTGCTGCGGGTTCTGAGGCTGATGCGTGGGTTTCGGCGGCATCATATACCTCTGGCGATGCGGTCTATTCCACGGTCGATTTCCAGTCATATCGGGCGGCGACAACGCACAGCGGGGAAACAACCGACCCAAGCGCGGACGCGACAAATTGGGCAATATTCACACTTGGCAAGACACCGACATTAACCACGGTTACGGTTTCTGGAGCGGCGTTATTTTCCGGCGCAACGCTGGTCACAGAACTGCAAGAGACTGTCGCCTCTGCGCTTTCCGGCACGACGCCAAGCGTTGATCTGGAGGACGGAACGTATTTCACGCTGACCACCAGCGGCAATACCACGTTCACGTTTACCAATCCGGCGGCAAGCGGCACAGTTTCGCAATTCACGCTGGAACTGACGGCGGGCGGGACGCACACGCTAACATGGCCCGCGTCTGTTGATTGGGCGGAGGGGGCTGCACCTGACGCACCGGCGAGCGGGGCGAAAAACCTTTACACATTTATGACCCGCGATGGCGGCACAATTTGGCACGGCTTTCTGGCCGGGGCGGCAATGGCATGACCGTTTCAAGAGCAATGATGCGGGCGGCGGCTGGCGTCGGCGGCGGCTGGGATTTGTCGAAACTGTCCCTTATTGGCGACGGTGGCAGTTTTCCCCTGAACGCAAATTACATGATATCATTTGGCCTAAGTTCTGATGGTACAAAATTATATATCGGCAAAATAGGGTCTGGTTCGTCGAACAGATATTATATTTATCAGTACGCCCTATCTACGCCGTGGGATACTACAACCGCGTCATACACATCGTCGTTTGACGCGTCGTCACAGATGGGCCACGACAGGATGTTCAATATGTTCTTCAAGCCTGACGGGACCGAACTTTATATCCGATATTCGGACATAACTACGTCAAGAAATATCGCCCAATACACGCTATCAACAGCGTGGGATATTACATCTGCTTCGTATTCAGGCGGCTATTTCTTGTCATATTCTGTCGTCGGCTCTTACGCAGGTCAAATCTTTGTCGGTGATAGTGGGTCTAAGTTGTTCGCTATATCCTACGATACCGGCAGAGTTCATCAATATGACCTGTCAACGCCGTGGGACATTACGACCGCGACTTACGACGATGAAAGCCCTGCCCTGACACATGAAAGCGGAACAGAGCATGGCGTATGGTTTAACGACAACGGCTTGAAGATGTATGTCCTCATTGACAATAAAATCGGCCAATATACGCTATCGACACAGTGGGATGTGACAACCGCAACCTACGATAGCGTCATTGCAGACATCACCCACATTAACAATTATCCATGCGCCTTTCTTATAGGCAAAAAGGGAACGAGACTTTATGCCGGTCATTATTCGGGGAGCGAAGCGGATACGTTGGCCGAATACTCGATGTGAATACAATTTCTAACGGAGAATGAGACATGATTTTCAAGCTCGAAAACGAAACGCCCTCGGCCTACTCGGTTGCACGGCTGCGCAGCGACAACCCGAGCACCAGTTTTCCGGCGACAATTCCTGATGAATTGCTGGCGAGTTTTGGCGTGTATCGTGCCGCCGTTGCAGAACAGCCGGTCGTGGATGCGGGCGAGATTGCCGAGCGCGACGCATTGCCGACTGAGGCTGACGGCTCGTGGGTTCTGGGCTGGACGGTTCGCGCTAAAACCGCCGAAGAACAGGCGGCTGAACAGACCGAACGCGCGGCGGCGGTCAACGTAGAGCGCGACCGGCGTCTTTACGAGGGCACCACGGTCGCAGTGACCGGATACGGCGACGTGCAGTTGCAAGGGCGACCAGCGGACCAGACGAACCTTATCGCGCTGGAAGTGACCGCGATGCAACTTGTCGCGGCGGGGCTGGATGTGCCGATGGACTTTCGGGACGCGGTGAACACGATGCACCTTTTGACCCCGGCGCAGATGCTGGAACTGGCGCAGAAGGGCAAACAGGCGGCTGGTGCGTTTTATCATGCCGCATGGGCGCTGAAAGACAGCCCACCGATCCCGGCTGACTTCGCTGACGATCAGCATTGGCCTTGAACTGAACAATCGCAAGATGGCCGTATGGTCTGAGCAAAACCTGTGCCGGGCAGGCGCATAACGATAACAACCCCGGCGGTGTATTCTCACCCACTATTCGGAGAGACATTATGTCGGATGATGAAGGAAAGGCCGGGCTGCAAGCTTATGTGTACTTGTTCGAAAAAAGCTCAGAAACAAAGGCGCACAGGGCACGCAGAATTGACGAAGCTCTTGACCGGCATGAAGCCGCAAAGGTGCAGCGAAAATTCGTGGCTTACCTGCTTGCGACACTCGCGGCGCTCGCGACCGGCGTAACAAACTATCAGGCGGTGAAACTATGGTTAGAAAAACTATTGATAGAATAGAAAGCTCTGGGTGGCGGCATGTCGTGCGTGTCAGCGCAGTGGTGGCATATCTCGCGTTTTTCTGGACAGTCGTGATGCCAATTTGGATAACAGACTTGGAGACACGGCTCTTTCCGGTCATAACCCCGTTTGTGCTGACAGAAGTAACGGCTCAGGGCAATGACACGGTGGTTGTTGGGCGAACTGAGCGGATCAGGGACTGTCATTTTGAGGGCATTGACTGGTATGTCGGTCAGCGGAATGGCACGTCCTCCAGACTTGAGGAAGTGGACTTTCCAAAGGGATCAAAAGCCCGAACCCCCGGCGAAAAAATCCTTGCCACAATTCTGATTGCCGCGACCCCGCGCGACGTGCTCACCAATAGTTTCGCCAACGTCCGATATAGTTGCTACTGGTGGCAACCGGATCACGTTGACACAACCCAAGTGCTCTACGATGGCCGTGGTCAAGATGCGTCTCTGCTCGCTGACTATCTGCTCCCCCGCGTTGACAGTTTGGAGCGCCGCGTTGACGAAATCTCACCAAGGGGTAAGTTAGGTTCAGGTGAACAAGATGACCCTTGATATTCTCGCGATCCAGCAACGCCTGTCAGCGCTAGGTTTCAACCCCGGCCCGATTGACGGCGTAAGAGGTCCAAGAACTGACGCGGCGGTTGTCGCGTTCAAGCGCTCTATCGGGTTTCTGCCCCGGCCATACATCGGACCCCTGACGCTCGCGGCTCTGATGGACAGCGCACCAAAGAGCGAAATCCCTTGGATGGCTGAGGCTATCCGCGTCAAGGGGCTGCACGAGGTCAGGGACTACGCACGGTTGCGCGGATGGATGGATCGGGCGGTGTTCCCATATGATCCACGAGAGGTTGCGTGGTGCGGTTCCTTTGTGGCGACGTGCTTGCTCAAATGGAGCGCGACAACGAAGCTGCCCGACAACCCGCTGGGCGCTAGGAACTGGTCTCACTACGGCCTTGAATGCACGCCTCAGATGGGGGCGATCATGGTTTTCTGGCGAGGATCACGCAGCGGCTGGAAAGGTCATGTGGGGTTCTATTGGGGCGAGGACGACACCGCCTTTCATATTCTTGGCGGGAACCAATCCAATGCGGTGACAGTCGCTCGGGTTTCCAAGGACAGGTTCCTAGCCGCTCGCCAGCCATTAGGACACCGCCTGACAGGTGGTCCGATTTATCTGTCAAAGAGCGGCGTTCCCCTGACAACAAACGAGGCTTAACAACGAGGCTTAACAATGACTGAATACGCACCAATAATTCGGATCATCCTGCGCTATCTGGCGATGTTTCTGATGACCAAGGGCATAATGTCCGAACAGGCCGGTGAGCTATTCCTTGAACCGGCAACCCTGACAGCGCTGACAGGGCTTATCATCGGAGTGGGGACCGAGGTCTGGTACAAGGTTTCCAAGAAACCCGGCAGGGCAACCTGATGCTGGAATTACTCACGCCGATCTTGCCCTACCTGTTGACGGCGCTTGTCACCATTGCGGGGTTCCTCGGGTATGGGGCCGTAAAGGAGAAAAAGGGCCGTGACAAAGAGCGTCGCCGGGCCAATGAAAGGGACCAAGAAAATGCAGATGATATTCGTGATCGCGTTGAGCGCGATCTTCCTGACCGGGTGCGTGAAGCCCACGACGATGCAGGGTGGCGCGACTGAAACTGAGCTATGTCGCCAGTGGGGCGGATCACTTCCAAGCCGCTCGCGCCTTGACACAGATCAGACCAAGAAAGAAATCCAAGACGGGTATGGCACCTTTGTCTTGGCTTGCCCCAAGTTTGATCATCTGGTGCCTTGATGGATCAGGTTTTGAAATTTCTGCCGATTGGCGCGGCGGCGGTTGCGATCATCGCGGCAGCGTCGGTGGGTCAGTTTCAGCTTGGCGCGATTGCCGCTGAGACTGTTGAGAACGCTCGGGACATTGAAGAAAACGAGGACGATATTGAGGACATTCAGCGCTCCCTGATCAAGAGGCAGGGTGAGATTGGATTGGACCTTGAGCGATTGCGAATTGAGCAAAGCGCCCAAGGGTCAAAAATTGATCAAGTTTTAGAGTTGCTGCGTCAAGAGGATTGACCGCGCTTGATCTGGCTTTCGATGTTGCGCGTCATTATCCGAAGCTCGGCCAACCGGACGCTTCTTGTGAATGAGCCGGTGCCAACAACAATCCAAGCGCCCCTGACAGACACGCGAGCGACCTTGCCATACAGCGCAAGATACGCGGCCTTGTACCTGTCGATGACCTCAGTCATGGGGAAACCCCCAAGATGAAAAGGATCATGCCAAGAACGGCGGCGATCTGAATGCCTATCAGCAAGCGTGCCCGTCGCGACTGTTCTTTGTGCATTTCAATGGCAAGCTCGAGAGCCTCTTTCCCCTTATCCCGGTGCGCCTTGGATTGCTTGATTATTTCAATGAACAGTTTGACACCTTCGGGATTGATGCTGACACCCTCGCCCATGACCATTGCGTGACGGATATGCTTTAACAGCGCCTCGTGATCTTCGTTCATGACCGCCCCCTCGCTTCCATCCATGCCAGCCGGTTGCAAGCGTTTCCGAATGTCTCGAGTTGATCGGGGTCAATATCGGGCCGGGCTGAAATATGCGCCAGCACGTCCTCTAGGGCCAGATGGAAGGGAAGGCCCGCTAAAACCTCGGAAACCGCCTCAGGCGGGCGCTCTGGCGCTCTGCGGGCGGAAATAATGCTGTCTCTCTGACTTTCGCGCAGAGTTTTGTCGTCAATCATGGTTTTCCCCTTAAAGAAGCCCCGCCAAGGAATTCTCGGCGGGGAAGTTGAGTTGGGTCGGGTATTGAGCCTAAACCTCCAAAATGAGTTTACACGGCTGGTCCCCGCCGCCGGGCCTTGTCATCGAAAGCGGCGCATAGTCGGATCGTCCACGGTTCTGAGACCCTGAACAATTTCCGATACGCGGCCACCGTCAATTCCGTATATCCTGCCAATGGCGCGGTTGCTCATGGCGGGATATTTTTTCAGGTGTTCCAGCACGTCCCGAACCATGTCCTCAGTTATCCGGTTCTGACGCGGCAGTGCCTTTCGTTTCTGCGTTGCTTTGCGTGTCATCAACCCGTCAACGACAGCTTCAATTTCTTCCCTGACGCCGGGAAATGCGGTTTCATCAATGTTGGCCGCAATGCGACGCAACTCTGATCTGGCAAGGGGGATACGACGAACCCTCACGTTGTCGTATTTGGTCATCGCAGGTCTATCCCACGACGCTCTTTCCGCGCCTTGCTGCGCCGCTTCTCGCTTTCTTCCAGATCATCGGCGGCGTCATACAGGCGACGCACGATAAACATCGCGCTTTTAGCGCAAACCCAGATGATCCCAAACAGGATCACAAATCCAAATAGAGCTTCCATAGTTATCCCTTTCTGTTTTTCAAAGCTTGACGCTCTGCCAGCTTGTGGAGCGTCATTTCGAGAAATTCATCGACACTCAGGCTCATGGCAAGACACGCCCTGAAAATGAAGTCGATACTGGCACTGCTCTTGCCTCGTTCATATGTCGAGAGCGTCTGCCCTGACACGCCGGTCATTTTAGCAAGATCGGCTTGAGTGAGGTCGGCGCGGCGGCGAGCCTTTCGCAAGTCTCGGCCAAAGGCGCGGCGAACCTCTTTGGTGCAATTATAGTTTTTCACTTGGGTTCCTCCATGCTTATCCGCATCCGGTCCATGATCCACGCGATGCAAGGCACCGCCATCGAATTGCCAATGGCTTTGTATCGCGGGCCATCGGCGGCGGGTTTGTTGCGGTGAGTGATCGCCGTAAAATCGTCAGGGAAGCCCTGCAACCGCTCACATTCGGTGGGCGTCAATCGGCGCATCGCCCAAGGCTGCGAGCCAGCATCGAAGCCTTGCCGTTCCGTGAATACTGCCGCCCCGATCTGATTGCGGATTGGCCCGTCATTGCACCGCGCGTCAAGCGTCGGCGCTACATCTGTGAAGCCACCGCCCGAAGGGCCGAACTCAACGCCTCTGGCAGAACCTTGCCCCGCTTGTTGGCGCGGCGGATGATCCCCGCGCAAGCGGTCTGGCTCAAGTAATACCGCTGCTGGATCGAGACAGTTTCCAAAATCGACGAGAACGAACACGCGCCGCCGCCGCTGCGCCACTCCGAACCAGCGGGCGTCAAGAATGCACCATGCGAGCCGTGCCCTTGGCCCCTCAACCATACCTTCAGTTGGCCAGCTTCCCCCGGCAGGTTGTGGTATGGCGTCCACTGCGCCGACAATTCCTCCCAAGAAATTCCCAAATGCGTTTCCCCTGTCTGACAGAACGCCGGGCACGTTTTCCCACAGGACCGCGAGTTTTCCATCAGGTCTAGCATCGGCAATTTCATGACATATTTCCACAAATTTCAGGGTGAGATTTCCACGGTCGCCAGCGGTCCCGGCTCGAAGGCCCGCAATCGAAAAGTCTTGGCACGGCGTTCCCGCAACGAGAATGTCAGGCAGTGGAACCCCGCGCTGCCGCAATAGCTCCGGCTTCACTTCGGTCATGTCACCCCAGAGCAATGGATCGCCTTGATTGTGGTCCTCTGGCAGTTTGTATCCATGCCGTGCTTGCAGTACCGCGCGGGGGAAAGGCTCGATCTCAGCGGCCATGCGCCAATCCATCCAAGGTGCGGCCACTTCCGGCGCACCAATCCCGCTGCAAAGCGTCATTCCGATCATCGCTCGCCCCTCATGACGTGACTTTGCGGTACAGTGCGCTGTCAATGAGGCAGGGCGCGATGATGTAGCTTTCGCCGTTCTTGATAACCCTCATGGCTTGGGCGTCATAATGGATTGCGCCGCTGATGGAGCTGATGTTTTCGGTGCTTTCATACTCGAAGGATGGAGCATCCAAGTATCGAACGAATACCACCTTGGCAGCGCCCCGCGAATACCCAGCCTCAGGCATGACATGCTCGACCATATCGCCCGGCATAAACTTGACGCGGGACTTGTGTACCTCCCTGATTTCATCGGCAAGGGTCTCGGTCAGTGATTGATTAACCTGAAGCTCATCTGAGCGTGATGCGACACCCCCAAGCATTTCCTCTTTAATCATTTCGTTCAGCATTTCTTCAATGTCTTTACTCATCTGTTTCCCTTTCTGATTTTAGCGCCGGGAACTGTGATCAAGCCCTTCCCGACAAGGGCGTCTATAGTTGCGGCTGACCCTGTTATGACCCTTCGCCAAAAGGCATCAGCCCGGCCCGGCATACTGTCTGGCCCTGTCAGCCCCATGTCAGCGATTGCCACCCTGTCAAGAATTCCATGACAAGTATGACAAGCCGCGACAATGTGCAGATCGGACGCCTTGGTCCCCATGCCAGAACCACAGCCGGGCAAGTGTGCCGCGACAACGGTTTCATCTGAGGCGCAGGTCATCCCGAAGAGGCTGGCCACCCGAAGCTCGCAGGACATGCCGCGAACCCCGTCAGTGATCTTTTTTGAGCGGACCTTCATATCGCTGGCCAGCTACGCACAAGCGCAAGCCCCAATGGCGTCAGCGAATAGAGCCGACAAAACACAGAGCGATCAATCGCGATGATCCCGTCAGCCTCTGCCCTGAGGACAGCCCGGTTCGCGTTGCGGTGTGGGGGCCTCAGGTATGATCCATTTTCGTCCGTAATGTTGGCGATCATTTTCAGAGGCACGGGGCGTCCATAGATGAGCAGCTTTTTCATCATCATCTTTCTTGTTCTGGACAGCCCCCGGCCATTGGCCGTTACATAGGTCATTTCTTGCCAGCCTCTTGGCGGGCCAGCAATTCAGCGGCGGTCATCACTTCGACCTTTTCCGCGTCAATCTCTTCTGGAATATCCAGCGGGATTTCGTCGTTTGCTGGAAGCTTGGCTTGCTCGGCCCGGTCGGCAAACCCGCCTTTGGATGGCGTAATGTCCCGAATAGGCGCGGCCTCAAGCTCATCCTTGGCGTAGATACCAAGCAGAAGCTCGGGGAAGTGCCTGCGGCACCAAGCACGCGACGAAAAGTAAACCAGTTGCTGGTCAGGGTCGGACTTCCAGAGCGGCGAGTTTTTCACCGGAATGGCAGACAGCGGCGGCGAGACATATTTAAGCTCGCTTTTGGTCTCGCGCTCAACACCGATAACGGTGCAGGACCGTGACTGACCCTCGCCCGAGAATTCATACCGGAGCTTGCCAAGAGTTGGCGATGACATGTTGACCATTGCCATGATTAGCTGAGCCTCAAAGCTGACCGGGGCGTCCTGCCCTTTGCTGGCCTTGTAGGTTTTCCAGCTTACCAGATACGGATTGAACCCGTATGGCTGGCAGATCATGATAAGAGCCGCGCAATCGCCCGGCGAATTCCGATAGAAATCCTTGATCATGGTGCCAGACGTGGCCAGCAGGTTTGCCATGTCCAGAAGCTCGCGCCCATTGGCCGGCTGCATGAGAGACCCATTGTCCCCGCCGGTGAATTCTGCTTGCTCCAACTCAGCGCGACGTATCGCGCGGGCTTCGGCGGCGTTGTCGATTTTGTCAGTTTTGTCAGTCATAGTGGTTCCCCTTATTTTACATGACGCCAAGATTTGCGGTTGACCACCTTCCAGATGGCTACCGGTGAAACGCCGTATTTGAAGGCTAAGCCTCGTATGGAATTCTCACGGTAGCGGGTCTTTGAGCGCTCGTAGTCTCGACGGATTTGCCTGACCTTCGCCTCAGTCAGTCTGGCAGAGTGATGATCGACCCCGGCAACTCGTTTTGCCGGGGGGTGTAAGCTTTCGTTTTTCTTACTCATTTCAAGCTAATCCTTGATTTACGAGAATTCAAGCGATGACTGCATTTATCTCGTCCTGACCCAAACCGTCCTCGGCCATTTGCTTGAAAATCTGGTCGCGCTGCCAGTCTGGGCGCTTGTAGACGCCTGTGTCATCGCCCGGCCCGGCCCAATAGCCGCTGTCAAGGGCAGACCGGATACGCCGCAATGCACGCTGGTTCCGCCATTGTCCGATTTTCAGATCACTGTCTGATATTTCCCGCAAGATGACGTGGTGCGGCGGCTCATCCCATTGGAACACGAGACCAACGGCTGACGGTTCGTTCCCTGTCAGCGTTTTGAAGGCATGGCCCGCCAGACCCATTTGCATGTCATAGCCGTGCTGCGTTGTTCGCGCGTCGCATACGCCGTGGTCAAAGGCTCGGCCCTGAGTGTTGATCTTTTTGTAGTCGGCAAGAACCCCGTCAAATGACGTGTTGTCAGGACGTGCCAGAACCCAAAGCCCGGTCTCATCGTCCTTGTAGGCCATAGTGATTTCAGGCTCGCCACCAAGGACCGCCATCGCCGCCGGGTCTTGGCGAACAACGCTACCCATGTTTTCGATGGTCTTGTACTGAGCGGCTGTCAGCGTCTGCATACCCTCAAGCTCACGCCAGAACTCGACAGACTTTTTGCCAGCCGCCGTGGCTTCCCCGGCATCATAAGCGTCGATCTGCGCGGCGGTTGGGCGGCGAACTGAGACCTCAGGCAGAACCGCAAATTCGATTGCCAGCATGTCAGGACCGCCCTCGATAAACGAGGCCATTGCCCGGCCAAGCTTGAGCGCATCGGTTTCCTTTTGTTCCCATCGGTCATCATTCCAGTCATGGAAAGCCCAAACATCGGCGGGGGTTCTTAGCTCCATTTTGCGCAGGACGCCGCTTGTCACGCTCGGGCCATCGCAAGGCTGGTGGTGGTGCCGGTCCAGCGACATACGATAGAACCCCGGCTCGGTTATCTTTTCGTCTTTTTTCAGATCATAAATTTCCATCACACAGTTTCCCTTTTCGAGTGATAATCTTGGAACGCGGCGTCATCCAATTGGTCAAGGCGCATCGCGCTGCCGCCTAGTATTGCTAGGACTTCGCCTCGGTCTAGCTCCAATCCGCCGATCTGCATCCCAACGACGCGACAGGTTGCCTCATCATACCAAGCGCCGGAATTGAACATGGGATCGGACACCCTCTCAACCGACACAGAATACCGGCATGTAACCCCGTCCAGAACAGCCCAAGCGCCGCCCGGTTGTGATACTGAAAAGTCCTCTAGCAACATGTCGAAGTGTTCGTTCATCACGATTTCCCCTTTTGATCGTTTACCAATTGGAACATAACAGCGATAACCATATATTCAAGTGCGGAAAGCACCGGGCGAGAAATCCCCAAACAAAAAAATAGTTGTTCAAGGATAGACTGATGAAAGCCAAGAAGCCTTACAAGACAAGCCAGCGGGAACCCCGGCAGAAATACGGAAACAAAAAGGTAGTTGTTGCGGGACTGTCTTTCGACAGCAAGAGAGAGGCCAAGCGCTGGTTCGAATTGACCATGCTCTGCCGGGCCGGTGAAATTAGCGATTTGCAGCGGCAGGTTGTCATATTCTTGGAGGGCCGTGACGGGGCGCTGCTGACAAAGACGGGGCGTCCAATGCGCTGCACGATTGATTTCTCATACATCGAAAACGGCAAGCTGATCTTGGATGACGCCAAGGGATACGCAAGCCGCGACTGGCCTGTCAGGAAGGCCGTTCTTGAGGCAATGAGCTATACTGTCAGGGAAAGTTGAAACGGCCCCGCCAGTGAGGGAGCGGGGCCGTTCTTAGGTTGCGAGCGAGGAAAGGGGAAACTAACCAAAAACTCATCAGCGATAACGGGAACGCTAACTGCACAACCATCGCAGTCAACATAACCCCGTTGGCTAGGAATTCAATAGACCTTGAAAACCAGCGTCAACTGTTTACCTTAGCTGAGGCAAAAAAGGGGAACCAAATGAAAAAGACAGATGCACGCAAGCCAATCTCAAACCGGGGGATACCGGGGAAGGATTACGCCGCTGAGGTCGCTGAGATACTGAGGCGACCACTGAAAAACGTCAGCGGCACCCCGCAACATGAGCGCAAGTTTTCAGGCGCTCGCGCGGTCAAGAAATACCTTGAAGGGAAGCGCAAATGAAGGTTGCTCGCCCGTATCAAGATCGGTCCATTGATCAGTTGAGACGCGCACTGAGGGCCGGGAAAAAGCGCGTCGTCCTGCAACTTCCAACCGGGGCCGGGAAAACCTTTATCGCATCAAAGATCATCGCCGGGGCGCGGGCCAAGGAAAACCGCGTTGCCTTTACCGTGCCGCTGATCAGTCTCATCGGACAGACCGTTGAGAGCTTTTCAAACGAGGAAATTGATGCGGGGGTTATCCAAGCGGATCACGCCCTGACCGACCCTGAAAAGCCGGTTCAGGTTGCGAGCGTCCAGACCCTTGTGCGCCGGGATCGGGCTGACGCTGGACTAGCTCACACAAAGCTCGCGGTCGTCGATGAATGCTTTAGTGGCGACACCGAAGTCCTGACTTCCAATGGGTTTGTGCGCTTTGATGAGACAAGCGGCGATGAGCTTTTCGCGCAATACGACATTGAGACCTCTGGGATAAGCTTTGCCAAAGCCTCAAGGCGCGTAAAGCGTAAGGCCACAGGCGTGGTCTATTCTGTACGGTCAGATCAGGGCGTTGATTTGATTGTCACCGGCGGTCATGAAATCATCAAGCAGCACAGCAAAACGGGCGTCAGATCAAAGGTGGCGGTCGAGAATTTCAGGCCGAACAGCTATTGGCGACTGCCGGTTGCTGGGAGAGGGACCGGGCCGGAATTCCCCATGTCATCTTGGGAGCGCTTCATGATTGCGTATCAAGCTGATGGCTCACTGCATCGGGAAAACAATGACGGTAGCTCGACCCTTTCGTTCAGCTTTTCAAAGCAGCGCAAAATTGATGAATTCCTTCGCCTGATCGAAGAGACTGGTCTCCGGTGGAGCGAGGTTTCTGGAAAGCAGAAAGAGGGTGTGGTGAAGGCAAGGCGGCGCTTTATGGTTTATATTGGCAGCGCTCCATCAAAGCAGATTTCCCATCACTTCAATCTTGCCAGCCTGTCAGCCACAAAGGCCAAGGCAATCATTGCGGAAATGGTCAAATGGGATGGTCATATCAATGCCAGCGGGCCTCACAGCCTTGGCTTGAATACGACAAGCAAGGATGCGGCTGATTTCTACTCTGCGGTCTGTGTGCTGGCCGGATACAAAGCGACTGTCAGGCGGGTAACTGATAAGCGATCCCCCAAATTCAATGACGTGTTCAGGGTGGGTATTCTTACCGACAGGGATTACATAGGCACGCAACAAGTCAGGATTGAAACTGAGGATTATTACACTGGAGACCTGCACTGCGTAACTGTGCCAAAGGGCAATATCGTCGTTCGCAGGAACGGCAAACCGGTGATTGTAGGAAATTGCCATATCGCGTCAAAGGCCATTGATGATTGGATGGGCGAAGAGCCTGACACGATTTTCATTGGCCTGTCAGCGACGCCTTGGCGCTACGGAATGGCCGAGCAATGGGACCACCTGATCATCGGCTCGACCATCAGGGAGCTAACAGAACAGGGGTATCTTTCCCCATCGCGTTTCTTTGCGCCTCAACACCCTGACCTTGGCAACGTCAAGTTGGTCGCTGGTGACTTCAAGCTGGATCAATTGGCTGAGGCCATGCAAAAGGGCGATCTTGTCAGCGGCATCGTTTCGAATTGGATCGAAAATGGCGAGCGCCGCCCAACGCTTTGTTTCTGCGTTGACCGCGCACATGCCAGAGCGGTTCACCACGAATTCATGCAGCACGAGGTCAGGTCCGCATATATCGACGGGAACACTGACACGATTGAACGCGCAGTTATTCTTGAGCGGTTCAGCCGGGGCGAGCTTGAGGTCATCGTCAACATCGGGACCATGACAGCCGGGGTCGATCTGCCAAGCGTTAGCTGCGTGGTTTTGGCTCGGCCTACCCGGTCTGAAATGCTCTACATCCAGATGGTCGGTCGCGGATTGCGGTTGCATGAGGGGAAAGAGGATTGCCTTGTGTTCGATCACTCAGGCACCGCCCTCAGACTTGGCTTGCCTGAAAACATTCACCACGAGGAATTGCGAGCGCCGCGACTTGAGGAACGCGAAAAGGGCGAGGCTGTCAAAGAGCCTAAGCTGCCAACGGAATGCCCTGAGTGCAGCTACCTGATCGCAGTCGGGGAGTACGATTGCCCATGCTGCGGATACAAGGGTCAGCCGCCGGTCATCCAGCGTGAGGTGATTGACAGTGATTTGATTGAGGTCGGCAAGGGCAAGGCCGAGAAACCAGTGGCGACGCACGAGGAAAAGCAATTTTGGTATTCTGAGCTGCTGACCTATTCCCGGTCGAAAGGCTACAAGGACGGTTGGGCGTCAAACAAGTATCGGGACAAGTTTGGCGTATGGCCTCGCGGTCTGGACAAGATACCGGCACGCAAAAGTGCCGACACGCGGATTGTTCGCGGCTGGATCAAACACACTCAGATTGCATACGCGAAACAAAAGGAAGCTGAGAAAAAACAGGCTAAGGCGGGATAAACTGGTTATGTCAGGCCATTTATGCCCTCAAATAGCCCCTCTCGCTCGTTTTAAGCGCCTTGGGGAGCGTTTGGAGCTTTTTTTGACCCACCCATACCGCAAACCAGTCAGGCGCAGTCTGGGGTCATTTTGTGAGGGGGGTGAGAATGGGCGACAGCGGTAGTCCCTGACGTGTCCTGAGGTGGCCAAGGCGCTGCCGCCCTGATGAGTTTTCTCATCGGCCTGTGATAACCAATAGCTGGCAAATGAGAGTTTGTGAATATACGTTGTGATACCTACGCTCCGGTGTGGCAAAAAAGAAAAGGGGAAACGAATGTATCAGAAGAGCAGATTTCCAGACGTGCGGGAACAAGCCACCGGAAAGTGGACCGGGATTTTGCAGTCTTTGGGTGTTCCAGATGAATTCCTGAAAAACAAGCACGGGCCATGTCCATTCTGTGGCGGCAAGGACCGATACCGATACGACAACAAGGATGGTCGCGGGACTTACTATTGTGCGCAGTGTGGATCGGGCGATGGCTGGTCATTGCTTATGAATTTCAGGGGTTGGGAATTTGGGCCAGCCGCTCGCGAGGTACGTCAGGTTCTGGGCCTTGTTGGCGAGGACAAGATCGCCGCCCAAAAGACAGAGCAGGAAAAGCGGGAAATTGTTCGCGCGGCATTCCGAGAGACAAAGCGCGTCAGCCACGGTGATCCTGTTGACCTGTACCTGACCTCGCGCGATCTGGATGAACAGGAATACCCGACCAGCATACGATACCATCCATCTGCATTCTACGCGCCGGGCCTTTCCATGCCAGCCATGTTTGCCGTGATGCAGGACGCGGACGGACGCGGGGTGAATATCCAGCGGACCTTCCTGACACCGGACGGGAAAAAGGCTGACGTTGACCCCCAAAGGAAGCTTATGCCGGGAACCATCCCAAAGGGTTCAGCCGTGCGCTTAGGCGAGGTCAGCGAGGTCATGGGAATAGCTGAGGGGGTCGAGACAGCGATGGCCGCTTGCGCGATGCACGGCTTCCCCGTCTGGTCAGCAATTTCGTCGCAGCTTTTGAGGGAATGGGTTTTGCCTGAGGGCGTCAAGGAACTGGTGATCTTTGGTGACAATGATCCTCTCTATGGCGGACAAGCTGCGGCCTATCACTTGGCGCACCGCTTGTCAGTGACCCACCGGGATTTGTCGTGCAGCGTTATGATCCCCAAAAACATCGGTCAGGACTTCGCTGATATTCACAAGGGATACTCAAAATGAGGATTTATGAGAACGCCACCAGCTTGCAAAGGGAAGCTCTTGTCGCTGAGGCGGTCGCGCACGTCTGGCCTCTCAAGCTGATCAAGCTACCCAAGCTCGCAGCGGCGGATTTCATCGCCCTGAAAGATGGTCGCGCCCGATCCCTGATTGAGATCAAGGCTCGGACGACAAAACTCGACCAGTACCCGACACTGATGCTTTCCATGTCAAAGGCGGTCGCGCTGAAAACGCTGACACGAGAAACGGGACTTCCATCAATCATTGTGACAACGCTGACAGACAGACACTCGAACGAATGTTTTTGGTACTGGCACAAGCTGACCGATCTACCGCTCGGGGAAAGCTACCGGATAGAAGTTGGGGGCAGGACCGACCGAAACGACGCTATGGACGTGGAGCCGGTCATCATGATCCCATATACTGACTTCAAATCGGGCGGAGCGGTCGATTTCAGCCCCGTGGAGCCGCCTTAGCCACCGTCAGGCCATGATGGCCCTCTATCCCGGCCTACCCGCATCAGAGCCGACCATGATTGACGTGATCTATGCCTGTGATGATCTGGGAGAGCTTGAGGGCGTCGAGCTTGTGATGCTCAAGTATTCATCGGTCGCAAAGCCCTTTGGCAAGAATGAACTGAAAGCTCTGGACCGGCGCAAAAGAGAGCTAACGAAAAAGGGGCCACGCTGAATTAACAGCGCGGCCCCTCTGGGTTTCACTCGTATTACAAGGGCAGTGATGTGACCTCACCGTCAATCGCCACCGTCAAGATGCTTGGGGTTTCGTCGCTCGAGTATGCGGCAAGGCCAATAACATCAACGGCCCGGTCATCCCCCGTGAGAGCCTCGATCACAGTGTCCTTTGACAGCCCCCCTTCAAGAAGGGCATTAGCGCAATCGGCAAGCGCCTCAGGGTCCGTCCCCTCAGCCGCCAAGATTGCGCCAAAGATACCCGGCACCTTTTCAGCCGCCTCGCTGGCAAGGTGGTGAATGAATGCGTAGTCTGGCGCACCATCCACAGCCTCAGCCCCGACGCTGTAGACCGCTTGCCGATCCTCAGTGAAGGTGCAGATCATCGCTCTGAATTCATTTTCCATGTCGTTTCCCTTTCAGTTTTTGTTTTGAATTTCTGCGATCACTGGCATCATTGCCGGGTCGCAGGTCTTGAACCCTTCGCTGCTCATCATGCCAACGAAGTCGAAGCGGACAGCGCGTCCGTCAAGCCGGGTGATTGTGTCCTCGCCCACAGACAGGCACTGACCCTGCCGGGCGACCTTGAGGCCAACCCAGACCTGATCAATGTCAGCGATAGGCACGTTAAACTCGACCGCTTGGCGAAGGCTCTTGCCCGTTATGATCTTGACCGCCTCGACGGTTTTTTCCACGTCATTGCCGGGGTCAAACAATTCGTCTGATGACCCTGCTATTGCGGTTGCGGCCTTTGTGCCTGAGGCAATGGAGACGTAGATCACAACGTCCTTTTCCATTGTCGTTTCGAAAGTTTGAAGCTCATCCATTCTGTTCCCTCTCTTTCAGATATTCATTCACTGCATCCTCACGGGCCTGTATGGCCCGGTCAAGCTCGCGGAAATTCCCAACATGCTTTCCCCGAACCTGAACCCGATATGAGCCGTGTTCCTGCATTGCGATACCTACATGGCCAGAAGAATTCCCCCGGCTGACAGCGCCTCGCAGAAGTTTTTGGCTGACGTGTTCCCCTGTCAGGTTTGACAGGCGGTTGTCAGAGCGGTCCCCGTTGATGTGTCGAATTGGATGGTCTGGCCACTCACCAGTTGAGAACCCCCAAGCGATCTTGTCAGCAAGGTAGGTCACGCCACCAATCCGAATAAAGAGGCAGGGGTATTTCCCCGCGCGAACGGTCCCGGCAGTCTTGCCAGCAAAGCGTGAATTCCAACTTGAGAACGCGCGTTTTGTTTTGAAGTCCTTGCGGACCCTTGGCAACCACCGGAATTCGCCGGTCTCAGGATCATACCTGAGGAACCGGCGTAGATGATTTATGGTGTTCATTGTTTTCCCTTTCCGGGG
>Ga0102812_10000218_pt1 | contig 41903 bp, 27 predicted proteins | sample ColrivemetaGS713_FD_79334 | JGI IMG/M metagenome (GOLD analysis project Ga0102812, IMG submission 79334) | Estuarine microbial communities from the Columbia River estuary - Flood tide ETM metaG S.713 | ecosystem: Environmental > Aquatic > Marine > Intertidal zone > Estuary | place: USA...
CGACTTTCAAACATTTTCTGATGGATCAGTACACTGCCTTTGGCTTGTGTGGCTACGGTCAGCATGATGCTGATAAGGTCTGGCGTGAAACCAGGCCACGGTGCATCATAAAGGGTAAGAATTGAACCATCAATAAAGCTCTGGATCTCGTATTGATCCAGTTTTGGAACATAAATATCATCTCCTTTTTGTTCGACCCCGATGCCCATCTTCTCAAAGGTTCTCGGTATGATACCCAGGTCATTTAGACTGGCATCCTTGATGGTAAGGGCAGATTGTGTCATAGCTGCCATTCCGATGAAGCTACCGATCTCTATCATGTCAGGTAATACCCGGTGGTGGGTTCCTCCCAATGATTTTACGCCTTCTATTTTCAGGAAATTTGAACCAATCCCGCTGATCCGGGCCCCCATTGAATTCAGCATCTTACACAATTGCTGTATATACGGTTCGCAGGCTGCGTTGTAAATTTCCGTATGGCCTTTTGCCAGAACCGCCGCCATGATCATGTTGGCTGTTCCGGTAACGGAAATTTCATCCATGTATACAAATTGACCCTTCAGGGATTTGCACTCAAGAAAATAATTGTCCGTTTTTTTATCGTATTTATAATCAGCGCCCATGCTTTTAAATCCAATGAAATGGGCATCAAGTCTACGTCGACCGATTTTATCGCCCCCTGGTTTAGGCAGAAAGGCTTTGCCAAATCTGGCTAAAAGCGGGCCAAGCAACATTACAGATCCACGGATCTTTGTTGCATTCTTATGAAACTCTTCATTTGAAAAATGTTCGGGACTCACATCCTTCGCATTAAAAGTATAGGAATTGGGTCCGGTCTTTTCAGCTTTCACACCTAATAATACCAAAAGATCTATGAGTCGCAAGACATCCACGATCATTGGAATATTACTAATTGTGACCGTTTCTTCCGTGAGCAAAACCGCACAAATAATCTGAAGCACTTCATTTTTAGCTCCTTGTGGAATAATTGAACCGTTAAGCTGGTTTCCGCCTTTTACTATAAATACCTGATCAGACATAAACATTACATTTATAAAGAGTTAAACATAAGAATATTTTATTGATTATTTGATTTTAAAGACCAGAATTGAACAATATTATTGGATCAGAACCAACTTTTTGATGGCAAGCTGAGCGGATCCCTGATTTATCGTTAATGAATATGTTCCCGGATATAATGTACTGATATCCAAGTCTTTTATGTTATTTTCTTTGTCTGGAAACAGCTTTTTATCATATTGAACAGCACCTGCCTGGTCATAGATCTTAAGCCTATATTCACCAGCTGTATTTTCAACATTCAAAGCAATACTTATAGTACCCGTTGAGGGGTTTGGAAACAACAGAATAAGGTCTTGCTCAAGGTTTTTCTGGCGCAGTGGGGCTATGTCAATTTGTTTGCATATTTCTTCACTTTGACAGTCATTCGTATCAATAGAAACAACGCAAAGTTCACCAATATCAGCCGTTTGCCAATGGACCAGAATTTCAGAATTCCCATTTGGAGATAAGATATATCCGCCCTCAATGCTCCACTGATAATAGTGATCGGGTTGTGGGTTTGCAATTAAAAACTTTTGAGTCAATTCTTCATTTGACCAGTCCGGACCTGAAATTTGAGGTGTTTCCGGTAGTAAAAAACGAATGATCTGTACGGTATCTGATATATGACAACCAAATGCATACATATCCGCAATAAATACCCCTGATTCAAAAACAACAATAGAATCAGCCATGATTGTATTGTTCCAAACTAATGAGTCCAGCGCACTGCTCTCGGTTTTTAACACGATGCTATCCCCATCACAGAAAGGGTTTGTGCCAAAAAGTACGATTTCCCCTTCGGGTTTCGGCAATACGGAAACAATTTTTGATAATTTATCCTGGCACCCGAATTCATTCTCAATTGTCACATAATAAATTCCTAATGCACCAACGGTCAATTCAGGGTTTTCCGAACCATTATTCCATAAATATTGAGTACCACCCTGAGCGATCAGAACGGTAGAATCACCTTCGCAAACACTTACCTGGCCCTCGGGCAGGATGCTTCCATTTACAGCAGGATGCACAATGATCTCCTGACTCGCAATGTCTTCACATCCGCTATCATTGGTGACTGTCACTGAATAACTTCCACTCTGGACGATTTTAATAGTGTCCTGATTGTATTCTCCCGTACTCCATTTATAAACTGATCCGCCTGAAGCCACCAGGAGGGTACTTTCTCCGTTGCACAGGACTGTATCTCCCAAAACCTGAATGTTGGCATCCACGGTTTCTCCTTTTATGATTGTTACACAATCCGATGCAACACAGTCGTATATATTGGTTAAACTAACACAATAGGTTCCGCTTTCAGTTACTTCTATGACCGGACCGGATGTTCCGGAATCCCATTCGAAAAAACCTGTTCCGTTGGCTTTTATGATCATTGAATTTCCGCAAAAATAGCTTGTATCTTCAATCGAAAAACTCAGATCCGCCCCGGGTCTTGTGTCGACAAAAAAGCTGTCTGTGCCCGGACATCCAAGGTCATTCAAAACCGTTACAGAATAATATCCGCCGGATGAAACGAGTATTTCTGAACTTGTTTCACCGGTGCTCCATAAGAACGATTCACCCATGTCCGTTTGTAAGCCCAGTTCTCCGCCTTCACAGAGATATTCAAGCCCGATCGGACTAATTGTTACTTCAAAACTTTCACATTCATACTCGAGACAATCTGAAAATTCACTAGAGTTGCCAGAAGAATCTGTTATTATGCAACTAATAATATCTCCATTAACCAGTACTTCACTGAGTTCTATTTCCCAGGTTCCATCGAATGAAAACGCAGTGCCAATTAAAACAGATCCCTGACAAGTCACACATTCATTATTTTTTTTGTATAGCTGAATTTCAGAATTTGGCTCAGCGTTGCCTTGAACCATTAGTGCATTCGTTATTTCAAAGCTGTTATTTATTGGAATATCTTCATTCGACCCAGCTTCAATTTGAATTGAATTAATGCTGCAGTTAAATTCATTATGCCTTAGTGAACAGTATTTTGAACTGTCTCCTATGTATATGTTGACTGGATTATAACCGATATAGTTTCCGTAAATTAAAGAATCACCTCCAATTTCAATAAATTCGCTACGAAGAATTTTTACACCATAAACAGTATTGGGAATAAAGACGTTGGGAAACGGGGATAAACCGATTTGATTGTTCCTAATTGAAATGTAAGAACAAGAATCTGACAATTCAATTCCAGCCATACCATTTCCGGAAATGTAATTAGATTGACCTGGTCCACCCAGGATAATGCTATCACAATTTTCAATTTTTATTCCGTTCACTCCATTGGCCATCGAAATATTTAGCTCAGGTGACAAACCAATGATGTTATTAAAGATATTGAGGTGTTTTGATTCCTTGAATATCTTGATCCCATTTTCTCCATTTCCGGAAATGAGGTTGCTACAATTATTGCAGGAATCACCGATCATGATGAAATCACCTGAAAACACATTAATCCCATCCTGATGATTTTCAAGGATCGTATTTCCTTTTAGTACAAAATCACTGCAGGCCTGTAGATAAATACCATCCTTATTATTAAACTGAATGTGATTATTTGTGATGGAACAATTTGAGGCTAAACGAAAATCAATTCCATCTCCGGATTCGGATGCTTTTCCATTATTAATAATAATATTTCGTGAATGGTAACATATTTATAGCCCTGATAATTATCTATCGCATTATTTGGAAAATTCTCAATTCTTAGTCCGGAGATCCGGATGTTTTCTCCGGAGACCCTAAAGCCATGTTGGCCCGGGTCAGTTAATAACTGACCATCGATTGTAATTTTCCCTTGTGTACATTCGATAGACAAAGCTTCTTCAAGAACAGGGAGCGAAGATTGTAAAACTATAGTTGAATCGGATCCCAATTCAAAACGGATAATTGAATAATCCGTGTTTGTATTTGCGCAAAGTATGGCACATCTCAAGCTGCCTTCTCCGGCATCCAAAACGTTATTTACAATTATCGTATCTGAGGACTGCTCACACAAACAATCAGCTATTATTTGAGGCGCTCCAATGTAGGGGCCGGCCTGGCCGAAATAGAAAATTGATAAGAAAATAGCTATAATGTGCATATGTCTTTTAGTTCAATATTATTTTAACGCAAATACCTTGCCTGAATGTGCTAAAAAACACTAAAAAACAATAACTGCTTAATTATCAGGCATAAATAATTCAAATAAACACATAGGTCATTTTGAAAGGAATATTTTAAGTTTTTCTGATCAGATTCTTAATTTAACAACTGGGAATAACAGCATGTTTTCATGCAAAAATCTGGATGGAAATGCAAACAAATAAGCCTGTTCTGTTTGTAAATAAAAATTGAATTTCCATTTACTTCATCTGGTTTAAAGGCAAAACGCAGGTTTCACTTTTTTGAATGGAGGTAAATCAGAGCCATGAATCAGCTTGATTTCTTGAAGCTGTTTAAACCTTCAAACAAATTGTTTGTTTTAAAATAAATGGCTTTAATAAAATGGCTTTTTGAAAAGACTCTGCCCCATCTGAAACTCATTTTTTTTAATTTTCAATTTTAAAAGATACAAACTGAAAAAGGATGCGTGTTGTTTCGAATCTGATAAAAACTACATTTTCAGGAGGTGTTTGGGATACTATTCAATCAAAAAATAGAATAAGAAATGGAGAACGTTGAAAATATAACAATTACAATTATTGAAAACGGACCTTTAAAGGTCAAGGGCAGAGTTACCGTCATTGGAAAAGATGGCAAAGAAGAGATCAAAGAAAAGATTACTGCCTTTTGTCGTTGTGCGCATAGTGATAAACAACCCTACTGTGACGGTAAACACAAACACATCGATTTTATAGGATAATATTGGTTCGAAAGCCAAGACTAATTAAAACAACTGGAAAAATGGATCGGAAAAAATTTATCAGAAATTCAATATTTGGACTGTCAGGTATTTTGGCGCTCAAAAGTAAATTAATAGCACAGAAGGAATCTACCTATGATTCATTAATGGACAAGGTAGGTTTTAATCATTTGCCAACTAAAAAAGATATCAAAACAATGAATTACGTAATTCACAAAGCGTCCTCCAGGGGTCATGCCAATCATGGTTGGCTGGATTCGCACCATAGTTTTAGTTTTGCCAGTTATTATAATCCGGAAAAAATGCATTTTGGTGTATTGAGGGTTTTGAATGATGACATTGTTGACCCCGGAATGGGTTTTGGTACACATCCACATGATAATATGGAAATCATATCTATTCCCTTAGAAGGAGATCTGGAGCATAAAGACAGTATGGGAAATACAGCAGTAATCCGGGAAGGGGAGATACAGGTAATGAGTGCTGGAACTGGGATCAAACATAGTGAGTACAACAGAAACAAAGATCAACAGGTTAAATTCCTGCAGATCTGGTTGTTCCCGCACACAAAAAATGTTACGCCCCGATATGATCAGATAAAAATCGATACCAGTCCGAATAAACTGAATCAAATTTTGTCTCCTGACGCAGAAGACGAAGGGGTTTGGATCCATCAAAATGCCTGGTTTCACCTGGGTAGTTTTAATAAACAGCAAAACTTGGATTATCAGTTGAAGAATCCTGAAAACGGTGTTTATGTATTTCTTATTGAAGGTTCAGCAGAGGTGGAAGGAGAATCCCTGAATCAAAAAGATGCCATAGGGCTTTGGGATCTGAAACAATTTTCAATAAAAGCAGAAAAGGGTTCAAAAATATTGTTGATGGAAGTTCCGATGAAGATATAGTCGTCTGCAAATTTGACGAAAGCACTGAATGCTTAAAATATATTAGCGGATCCTTCTAGAGACATCGAGTTTCATCAGAACCCCGAGCATTAAACTAAAAGCCAGCAGGGCGGAGCCCCCTTTGCTCATAAAGGGTAATGGTATTCCGATCACCGGCACCAATCCCATGGTCATTCCTATATTGATGAAAAAGTGAATAAACAGGAAACCGCCTATTGAATAGGCATAACTCAATATGAACTTATTATTTGATCGTTCTCCAATCATCAGCACGCGAAGTATAAGCAGAAGATAGAGAATAATAACACTTATAGAACCTATAAAACCCTGTTCTTCCCCCACAGTACTAAAAATGAAATCAGTGGATTGTTCTGGCACATAATTTAGATTTGTCATGGTACCTTTGAGATAACCCTTTCCTTGTAAACCACCAGACCCGATCGCCATTTTTGACTGGATAATATTATATAAAGCGCCTCTGGGATCAGACATTTCCGGTCTGAGCCAAACATTTATTCTGTCTTGCTGATGGGATTTCAGGACATTGTCAAATACATAATTTGTCAGAAAACTGAATAAGATCAGTATTAAGATTGTTGGCAGGATGAACAAACTGGAGTTTTTTTGATTTCTGAACCAGTAATATAATGATAAAGATAAAAAGCTAATGCCACTGATCAGGATGGCAGTATTCGGGAACCCCAAAAAGTATAAAAAAATGAGAACGATGGATAAGACAGTTAAGCCCAAAGACAAATATTTTTTATGGTAATAAACCAATGCTAAAAACATAATAGCGATCAGCAAAACGAATAAACTGATCATTTCAACCCCATAAATAAGAGCAAAAACAAAGGTCAGGAGCAGCCCAATTGGGATGAGCAGGTAGTAAATTGAGATGCCATTTCTGTATAAAGTAATGGTCAGCGAAAGAAAAACCAGAGCTGATCCGGCATCAGGCTGTAGCATGATCAGAAAAACAGGTAATAGGATGAGAAGAAAACCTCTGAAAAGAATTTTTACCTCAACTATATTGTGTTTATAAAAAGCGATGTAGGAAGAGATCGCAAGGGCCGTACCGAATTTGGCAAATTCTGAGGGCTGGAGGGAAAACCCCATAAAGTTAAACCAGGACTGGGACCCCTTTACATTTGACCCAAAGATAAGGACCAGCACGAGAAATAGTATGAAAAAGGAATAGATCAGGTATGAAAAGGTGTGCCAGAACTTCCATTCAACCACAAAACCTGCAAAGAACAAAATGAAAGCAACAATGGTGATCACCGTAGTTTTACCAACAGGATTGCTCACGTCAAAAAATGAATAACTGAGGGTTTTATCGTAGCTGACAGCATATTGCATCAACCAACCAACTATGACCAGGCTTATGAAAACGGCCAGTGTGATCCAGTCAAATCCTTTTCGATGTATGACCGGTTCTTTGTTCATTTGATATTAAGAAGTTCTTTTTTGTCAATTTTTTCTATCACTGGAATAGCAGAAGGGAAGTCTTCTTTGAGTACCTGCAAATAGGCCAAAACATCCAGTTTGGATTCGAAGGCACCAATAATAACTTTATAATATGGGCTTAACTGACGCCATTTTACATATTTAATATCCGGGTATAATTGTCTGAAATCACTCAAGGTGATTTCCATTTTTCTACGGTCGTCCGTATTGATAACCTGTATGCGCCATCCTTGAATTGTGCTTTCTTCCCGATTCCATTGCTCATATTTATCCATGAGATCCCTGATAACAGGATCCTCGTTTATATTGATATTTTGGGCACTACTTTCAGTTATCGCAGAAAGGAACACGATCGTTGCAACAATTAATAATATGGGAAGGCGTCTATTCTTCATTTGTGATAGTGGGATTGAATAATGTTTCAAACGAAACAACCAAGATAAAAAATATACTTGTTAAAGGGAAAAATCATAATCTACTTTAACAAACAAAGATAATTACTATAAAAGCGGGCGATTTGCTTAGTCCCTCAAGGCTTCAACAATGGCAACTCCGGCAGAAGCTCCAATCCGGTCCGCTCCGGCATCAATCATTTTTTTTGCATCTTCAAGTGTTCTGATGCCTCCCGATGCTTTAATTTTACATTTACCCTTCACATTTTCTCTCATCAATTCAAGGTGTTCAACCCGTGCACCGCCGGCGCCAAATCCAGTAGAAGTTTTTACAAAATCCACTCCTGTTTCAGCACAAAGTTGGGCTAATTTGGCAATTTCCTTGTTTTCAAGGTAACATGTTTCAAAAATGATCTTTAATATTTTATCATTTTGGGAACAAACCATCCTCAATTCAACCAGTTCATTTTTCACATAGTCCCAGTCACCATTCTTAATGGCTGCCACATTGATCACCACGTCAATCTCGTCTGCTTTGTGCGAAATTGCAGTCAGGACATTCTGCTTTTTCATCTCCGTTGTTTCGTATCCCAAAGGAAATCCAATAACGGTGCAACTTAGAACATCCGGGTCCTGACCGATCATTTCATCGACCAGGTCGAGATAATACGGAGGCACACATACACTTGCAAATTTAAATTTGATCGCTTCATTGCACAACTGTTGAATTTCTTCTTTCTGTGCAAATGCTTTGAGCAGTGTATGGTCAATTTTTCCGGCTAAAATTTCGGCATTCATTCCTTAAATTATTTACTATTTATAAAACTAAAATGTAACTGCAGTATTATAATTTGCCGTGACATTGTTTGAATTTTTTACCGCTTCCGCAAGGGCAAGGTTCATTCCTGCCCACTTTTGGTTGCTCTCTTTTGATCGTTTCAGGTTTGGATTGCTGACTTACGCCTGCTGCGGCTGCCTTAGCGGCCCGATCCTCCCTGGTGGTTTTGGTACGGCTCATATCCGTTGTTACAACCCTTGCTTCTTCAAGTTCCTTTCCATCGACGATCAGTTTTCCTTTCATCAGATAAGAACCGAATTCCTCATTGATCCTGTAGATCAGTCTTTCAAACAATTCGTATGCTTCAATCTTATAGATAACCAGTGGATCTTTTTGTTCAAAAGAAGCCGCCTGAACGGAATCCTTTAATTCATCCATGGCTCTCAGGTGTTCTTTCCATGTCTGGTCAACAATAGAAAGAGAAACCGTTTTTTCAATATCCGTTGAAACAGAGGCTCCTTCTGTGTTTACAGCATTTTCAAGAGAGGCTGCAACCGGGTATGGTTTTTCCCTTCCATCTGTAAATGGAACAGAAATTCTTTTGTATTTGTGGCCCTCATGCTGAAATACATTTTTGATGACAGGCAACAATATTCTTTTTATATTATTAGACTTGGACTGATAATGTGTTTTAATTTCAGTGTGGAACTTTTCGATCAGTGTTGTTTCACTTGCTTCAACGAATGTGGCTTCATCGATTTTAGTATCGATACCCAAAAGGCTGAACGATTCCATTTTAAAACTCTGATAGGTCCCGCCATTTTTGTGGTTACTAACGATTCCTTCCGCAAGAGCGAAGAACATATTGTAGATGTCTACGGATAATCTTTCTCCCTGCAGAGAGTTGTTACGTTTTTTGTAGATCGCTTCCCGCTGAATATTCATTACATCATCATATTCCAGCAAACGCTTTCGAATTCCGAAGTTGTTTTCCTCTACTTTTTTCTGGGCTCTTTCAATGGATTTGGTTACCATGGAATGCTGAATAACCTCTCCCTCTTTATGTCCCATCCGGTCCATTAATTTGGCGATCCGTTCTGAATTGAACAAACGCATCAGGTTGTCTTCCAGTGAAACGAAGAACTGTGATGAACCCGGATCTCCCTGACGTCCTGCACGACCTCTCAACTGTCTGTCCACTCGTCTTGAATCATGTCTTTCTGTTGCGATGATTGCAAGACCGCCAGCTTTTTTAACTTCCTCGGACAACTTGATATCCGTTCCCCTACCTGCCATGTTGGTGGCAATCGTCACTTTGCCAGGATTACCCGCCTCGGCCACGATCTCTGCCTCCCGCTGATGTTGTTTGGCGTTAAGTACGTTGTGTGGGATGTTTTTCATGCTCATCATCCGGCTGAGCTTCTCAGATACGTCTACGGTAGTCGTACCAACAAGAATTGGTCTGCCATTTTCCCTGAGCTTTTCAATCTCAGCAATAACCGCATTAAATTTTTCCTTCGCTGTTTTGTATACGAGATCTTCTATGTCATCCCGAACGATCGGTTTATTGGTTGGGATAACCACAACATCCAGTTTATAAATCTCCCAGAATTCCCCGGCTTCTGTTTCCGCCGTACCGGTCATACCAGAAAGTTTATGGTACATCCTGAAGTAGTTCTGCAAAGTAACCGTTGCATAAGTTTGGGTAATCTCTCCGATCTTAACATTTTCCTTGGCTTCAAGCGCCTGATGCAGACCGTCAGAATATCTTCTTCCTTCCATCATACGACCGGTTGATTCATCAACGATCTTTACCTGACCATCGATAACCACATATTCCTCATTCAGTTCAAAAAGCGTATACGCTTTCAGCAATTGACTTACGGAGTGCAAACGTCTTGACTTAACTGAATAATCAGAAGCCAAAACCGTTTTTGCTTCTTCTTTTGAATTCTGATCCATGGATTCACTTTCCTGGATTTCCTGCATTTTTTCTGTAATATCCGGCATGATAAAGAAGTCGGTATCATCTTCCCCTCTGGCAAGATATTCCGCACCTAAATCTGTCAATTCTACCTGTCTGTTCTTTTCATCAATAGTAAAGTAAAGATGTGAATCCACAATATGCATCCTTTTGGATTGCTCCTGCATATAAAAATTCTCTGTTTTCTGTAGAAGAACCTTAATACCATCTTCACTTAAGTATTTGATTAGTGGTCGGTATTTTGGAAGTGAACGATAGGCTCTGAGCAGATTCATTCCACCACCATCTTCTTCAAAACTATGATTGCCTTCGGATATTAATTTTTTGGCGTCCGCCAAATATTTAGTTGCAAGCTGACGCTGTGCACTGATCAGTTTTTCAATTTTTGGCCGGAGAGACATATATTCCTGCTCTTCCTCGCTGGCCTCAACCGGTCCGGAAATGATCAGTGGGGTTCTTGCATCATCAATCAATACAGAATCCACCTCATCCACGATGGAAAAATGGTGTTTTCTCTGAACCATTTCTTCCGGGGACTTAACCATATTGTCTCTCAAATAGTCAAATCCAAACTCATTATTCGTTCCATAAATTACATCACTGTTATACGCTTTCCTTCTTGCTTCAGTATGTGGTTTATGTTTGTCAATACAATCTACCGTCAGATATAAAAACTCCAGTATGGGTCCGATCCACTCACCATCCCTTCTGGCGAGATAGTCGTTCACAGTTACCAGATGAACGCCTTGTCCACTCAGTCCGTTTAGGTAAATTGGAAGCGAAGCCACCAAAGTTTTTCCTTCCCCGGTCGCCATTTCCGCGATTTTACCATCATGCAATACCATACCCCCGATCAACTGCACATCATAATGTACCATATTCCAGATGATCTCTCCACCGGCTGCCATCCAGTTGTTTTTCCAGCTTGCCTGATTTCCGTTGATCTCTACATAATCGTGAAATGCAGCGATGTCTTTATCGTGGTCAGAAGCGGTTACGATGAGGGTTTCGTTTTCAGAAAATCTTCTGGAAGTTTCCTTTACCACAGCAAATGCTGCTGGCAAAAGTTCTTTTAAAATCACTTCTAATTGTTCATCCCGTTCTTTTACCAGCTCATCTATAGCCAGGTAGAATTTTTCTTTGGTCAGAATGTCTTCCTCGCTTGAAATATTTCCTTTTAATTCACTGATTTCAGCATCTATTTCTGATAAATGATCACTGATCATTTTTCGGAATTCAAGGGTTTTATTTCTTAGTTCATCATTGGAAAGGGAAGCAAAAGATTTGTAGTGTTGATTTATTTCTTCGACGATCGGCAGGTAGTTTTTTACATCCCGGTCATATTTGGTTCCAAATAATTTTTTTAGTGCGCCTATCATTGTGAATATATTTCTTTTAATTATCTATTTCTTATATAATCAGATATTATACCAAGTCAATTTTTGTGCTTTTTATCTGCCATAATGACAAAAACGACACAATATGCGACAGTATTGATCATTGCTCTTCTTTTGGCATGAAAAATCTACGGTTTAAACATCCGAAATAAAGAACGCGAAGTTAAAGGTTTTGCTCTCGCATTGAAACTTTTCTAATATTTTTATAACGCATGGAATGGGTATAGATTCTTTGGATTCAATTTAAGGACGGATCTAGCTTGATTATATTTCGTTTTTTTTATTTTTCATCCTGAAAATAGTGGTTTTTTATGCTTTTGGTTTCAAAAACAGGACCAATTCCAATAACATTGAAATGGAGTAGTACAATTATTCCGGTTTTACCGATAAACTATAACTGAATAATTGATGAGCTAAAATAATAATCTAAAAGGGGACCTTAATGGGTGATCTTTCTGCTATCCTTTCCCCAGTGGAGTTTGTTATAGATGTTTCGAATAAAATCACGTCCTTCCAGAACGACCAGATTGATCGAATATTCCGCTTTCCTTACACTCAGTTTATGTTTGCTGGTAATGGGTTTGTACCGGGCATCAAGCGTGCATAAAAAATTATCCGACCTGCCTTCAATTCTGAAGGTAATGACTGAAGTATCCGGAATCACGATCGGTCTGATAGTCAGATGATGCGGGGCCACCGGCGTGATTACAAAATTACCGGATCCGGGCAAAACGATCGGGCCACCACAACTCATGGAATACCCGGTTGAACCGGTTGGGGTTGCAACGATCAGTCCATCCGCCCAATAAGAATTAAGATAATTATCATCCACATAGGTATGAATAACAACCACGGACGAAGAAGCATATTTATGGATGGTAAAATCATTCAGGGCAATATTGGCATTTCCGAAAAGCGATGTGTTGGAATCCAGGCTGAGCAAACTTCTTTTTTCAAGCTTGTAATGCCCTTGCATCAGGTCATCTATTAGGTCTCCGATACTTGTTTTTTCACCGATGGCAAGAAAACCAAGACGGCCGAGATTGATGCCGATGATCGGAATGCCGGTATCCCGAACCAGCGTAACCGCATTCAGGATCGTTCCGTCACCTCCAAGCGTAATTACGAATTCCGGATTTATTTCTACTACTTCTTCATAGCTGCTTATGATCCCGTTGTGCTGAATCTCTACCTTGAATTTTTGAAGGGCATGAAAAAATTTTTCATAGAGATAAATCTCAATTCCTTCCTCTTGAAGCTTGGTAAAAAGATCATCACAATAGATCTTATTTTCTTCAATCAGATCTTGTCCAAAAACGAGTACTTTTTTCACATCAAATCATTATTGCTGTTAAATGAAACAGCCCTTTACAGAATTTCAAAGTAATAATTAACCCGAATATAGTTTATTGACTGAAATTATTTGATAGCATGATGTAAATCATTCCTCGGATCCGCTTATTTCCTTCTATTCAAAAGTATTAACCCCCTTGAGAAATATGCCTGTTTCACCCAAATGATTGATGGCAAATTCGACACTGTAGAAATAGTTGTGGTACACCAAAACATCCAGACTCAAAGCTGCTCCATAGAGGATTTGATTGTTGAGGGAATTATAATTTGAAAATCTGTTGTCACCCACATACCCCAGATCGCCGTGTACTCCTATAAAAAGTTGAAGTGGAAACAATCTGAACTGTCGGAAAGGCATATATTTATTCAAATCATACTCAATATCCAGTATTTGAAACTTCTGGGTGCTTTGAAGATAGATATAATCCAACCCATCAATCACGTATAGTTGATATCCACTGATCACATCATCAAAATAACCCATTCCTTTCATGTAATAATACGGGATTTCTTCCCCCAGATTTATGCTTTTCTGAACTTTCAATTTAGCTCCTGAAGAATAATTATCCGTTATTCGAAATTGTTTTTCAACTGCGGCAGTCAGCTGAAAGTAATTAAATTCATTGTTGAGGATTCCGCCTTCTTTTTTGATATAAAACAAATACCGGTAGCCGCTTCTGGGGTAGATCTTTTTGTCAACATTGGTAAAAAGGAATTTATAATCAAGGGTGAGGTGGCTAAGTTTATCTTTTCCAGGTGTCAGGTAATTTGGGTTGAGATGCGTTCGGATGGTATCGAGAATGGATTTGTGATTATATTCAAGCACCATGCTATGGAAATAGGACTGATTTTTACGATAATTGAGGCCAAAACTGACTCGAAACCGGTTTAAGAGATTTTGATCCCCCAGTCTGATGAAATTTAGTTTATTGTCCCGCGTTTCGAAAGCAATCTCTTTATAAGTCACGTACAAAAGATTGAAGTTGGCTCCAATTGAATTTTCTTTATTCAGGTATGGGAAAATATAATCTACCTCATATTTTTGAGTGAATCCGGCATTGAAATTGAATTTCAACTTATCCTGATTGCCTGTCATATTAATGTGCATAAAACGAATGCCCAGATTCCATCTTTTCAGAGAAGCATTGTGTTCATACCACCATTCATTAAAACTTCTGTCCGCCAGTTCAAAGATTGGGGAAGGATACCAAAACCAATTTTCAACAATCTGAATTGAAACAGATGCTGTTTTTAATTCTGTATCCCAATTCGTGATATTCAAATCCAACTGGTTGAACAAACCCGTATTGAGAAGCCTGTTCTTATTGTTTTCAAATCTCGTTACCAGCTTATCCAGAAGAATGGTATCACCGGGCATAAAATCCAGTTCTTTTTCAACGATGTACTGCTTGGTCCATTTATTACCGGAAATATCGATTGACTGTACGACAAAATAGGCTTGTGACAGCAGGGGGCCTATGCCTGAAAACAAAAGAACAACTGCCATAAACAGTGATCTTATTATTGGTTGGAAATGTACAGATAGATTCAAATACAAAGTAAAATTGAAAATCAAATATTTAAATATCGCATCAATGAATCATAGCGTTCTTTCAGGAAGTCATCGTATTCGTTGTTTTCGGTATAACTAGCATTAATTTCATATTCATACCTTTCAAAAGCGGCTATGATTTTACTGATGTTGTTTTTATTAATTTTGAGGATGACCTTGAGTTTGCTCTCCTCATTCGTTGTTTCCCGAATAAATACGCTTAGGATCTTCGCATTTTCAGCTTCCACGATCTGGCTGATCTCAACGAGAGAGTAGTTGTTTTTCTGAATGCCCAGTTCGATAATGCTGCCTGGAAATGAAAAAGAAAAGCCATTACCCAAAAAACTGATCACATCTTGTTTTCGGATGGATCCTTTATAAATGCCTTCTTTGACGATGGGTATCAGAGAGATATCCTGTTTGCTGAGGATATGGATGATATCGAAAATATGCTGATCAGGCGATACATGGACTTCCTGCAGATCCAGATTAAAACTTTCCAGGGTCTCATTAAAATTTCTAACCAGGATGTCATCATCAGAAACGATGCCCAATAGTTTACCCTGTTCATCTATTACAGGCAGATGTTTTACCTGAAATATATTCATGAGTGTTAATATTCGTTCTCCTGTAAAATCAAGGGTTGCGAATGTTATGGATTCCGATATGAATTCTGATGCTGTCATGTATGGGAGAAAAACCTACTTTCTGTGGTCAATCAGTTTTTCTTTTTCAATTTGGAACTCTTCGTTGGAAATCAGTCCCCGCTTTCGCAGTTCGTCCAGTTTATTTAGTTGAGATAATAAAATGTCATCGTCCAGCACATCCTCCTCCACAATTTTGGGTTCGGGTTTTGCCGCGACCATTTTAAATCCATTCTTTTTAAACGCCTCGAATTCGTTCTGTATTCGAACGAAGGCCAGATCTTCAAAAGTTTCTATTTTATCGACATCCTTTAAGCCAGATTCCACAGCCAGCTCCAGATGTTTAAATGCTTTTTCTTTTTGTTCGGTCAGGGAATAAACAGCAGCAAGGTAAAAATGAATATCAGGATCTTTTTCTGCTATTTTGAGCGCTTTGTTAAAATCAACTACAGCCTCCTCCAGGTCAAAGTCCTTATATTTTTGCATGCCGCTTGTTTTGAACGGGTTCCTTCTTGGAATCATTTGTTTTCTGCGGGCAGGGTTTTCTTTTCTGCCTGATCCATTGGTGCGGTCACTTCTTCTCCTTTGTGTTTCTGATCTTTCCTCCCGTTCGTCCCTTGTGTACCGGGGTTGATTTTTTCCTTGAAATCTTCTGCTTTTTCCACGAATGCCTTTATTGTACTTTTCATCAAACGTTTCCGGGTCCATTTTAAACAACCTCAGTGCTTCAATAATACCGAGAATCATGGTAACCGGGAAAAATTTTATCGTGATGAAAAACAGAAAAACATAAAAAATACCGCCTCCGATATCTCCAAGGTAAAACTTGTGAATACCAAAGGTGCCACCAATAAATGCGAGCAAACCCGCAATTATTCTATTGTTTTCACCACCTCTGCTTCTTTCGTTTCGTTGACTCATGCTTATGATTTTTCTTCCGACGTTAAAGTCATATAATGAAGAATCAATTTTTTTATTATCTAATTCAATTTTTCCGAATCAATTGATCTTACACGTAAGGATGGCAATATCATCCTCATAATTTTTCGACCCCTTAAACTGATCAATTTCTTTAAGTAACTTATCGTTGAAATCGTTCACGGATGAATTTTTATTGTCTTTGACAAACTTTTCAATTTTCTCTTCCTGAAGGTATTCTCCCCGCTCATTTTTCAATTCAGTTAGCCCATCCGTAAATGTCAAAATTAAACTTTCTTTTTTTAAATCGATGACATCTTCTTCAATAAATGGCATTTTTTCAAATGCCCCGATAACAGTGCACCCCTTGGTTAGTCTTTGAATTTCACCATTCATACACAACATAGGCGGATAATGACCTGCATTAATATATTTTAACTTTCTTGTTTTGGTGTTTACTTCAGCTATAAAAAAGGTTATGTACTTATCGCTTTTTGTAATTCTTTTGAAGACTGTTTCATTCAGGGCAAAGATGAAAGTTTCCAGGTCTTTGTATTGAAAAATAAGACTCTGAATGATCGCCTGGAAGTTGGCCATCAAAATGGCTGCCGCAACGCCTTTACCAGATATGTCTGCAATACAAAAAACAAATCGGTCTTCATCAAAGCGAATATAATCGATGTAATCTCCGCCAACATTTGAGTGGGGTTTATAAATACTTCCCAGTTCATATGCCTCCGTAGAAGGTAATTCTTCCGGGATCAACATCTGTTGAACTTCCCTGGCCAGTTTTATGTCCCTGTCAAAACGTTCCTGTTCAAGTTGCCTTTTGAAAAGTCGCTTATTCTCAATGGCTACAGCAACGATATTGGTAATTGTGGTAATAAATTGAATTTTATTATAAATATCTACCTTTTGCTTAATCCCGCCAATCAGGGCATAGGCAAGGGGCATTTTTTTGTGATATACAGGAATTAAAATATCAAAAGTATGCAACGCTTCCGGGTCATTTTTTTTGATAGTATGTAAACGGGTATACTGACCGAAAATGAATTCAAGTTTATCGCTGTCAATAATGTTTTCTTCATGAATTCGGGAAACACACTCCCAGGTGTTCTCATTTCGGATATAAAGCAGCATTTTTTCAACACCCATTTCCCAGCTCAGGAAGGACTTGTACATGTTAAAGAGGGAATCAGCGGGAATGTTTTCATTGATTGCCTGAGTAATCGTAAGTAAACTCTTGATCTGTAATTGCTTCAGATTAAGTTCACGTTCAAGTTCCTCTATGACGTCTATTTCCTTTTTCACCTACTGCTTAATTTTTTTGCTTTAGACAAATATCTAACGTACAATTCAGAACTGGCCTATACAATCGATGAAACCGATTTATATTTATACCAATATCTGAAAAGCCCTGCTTCGTAAAGTTAGCTTAAAAATCAGGCAATTTATTGTCCGGGGTTCAATTTTTTATTTTGCTTATGGCGATTTTGGTCCCTTTGGGTTTTTTTTTCCAGGTTTTTTTCGATCGCCTGAGTCAGGTCTATTCCCATTTGGTTGGCAAGGCAGGTAAGTACAAAGAAAACATCAGCAACTTCATCCGAAATTTTTTCCTTGACCTCTTCTTCGCTGATGGGTTTTTTAAAACTTTGTTCGCCATAGGTTCTGGCCATTAAGCGACTCAATTCACCGATCTCTTCAGTAAGCAGGACCATGTTTGTCATTTCATTAAAATAACGGATGCCGTAGCTCTTGATCCAGTCATCTATTTTTTTTTGTGCTTCAGCGATGGTCATCAATCCTTGTTTTTCGTATCAATAAATATCGTTAACGGTCCGTCATTTATCAGGGCAACATCCATCATCGCTCCAAATTTTCCGGACTGAATGCCGGTTGGATTAGCTGCCCTGAAAGTTTCTATCGTCTGTTCATACAGTTTTTCGGCATAGTCAGGTTTGGCCGCTTTAATGAACGAGGGTCTGTTTCCTTTTTTTGTACTTGCGTGTAGTGTAAATTGACTGACGAGAATGATCTTACCCTTAATGTCACCAACCGAAAGGTTCATCTTTCCTTCTGCATCATCAAAGATTCTCATTAAAAGAATTTTATTTGACAACCATCGAATGTCTTCATCCGTATCCTGCTCTTCAATTCCAAGTAAAACCAGCAGGCCTTTTTCTATAGCAGCTATTTTTTTTCCCTCAACGCTTACGCTGGCTTCGCTGACCCTTTGAATGACCGCTCTCATATCAACCGGCTGGTTGGTATGACTTTATATAACGATCCAGTTTTTCAGGAAAGATATCCTTAATGGTTATCATGATCCCGGTTTCTTCAACATCTCCAAAGGATTTATTCACAGACGTTTTGAAATAACGCATCGTGTGAGAAAGGTTCATGTAAGCCGTAAACAAAGGCGGAATGAATTCTTTTCTTGCACGTACTTCTGTATTCAGGATTTTATAATCTTCCTTGTAGGTCTCTTTGTCCAAAATAGCTTTCAAATCAAGCTTGTCGTCATTGAATTCTATTGGAAATTTTGGAATTACCAGATTATCCTTATCCGGAAAATGTTTTTCAAGGAAATGGAGTATGAGTCTTTTTGCATCCGCATTATATTGCGGAAACATTGTCATTTTTCCGAAAAAATAATTCATTTCAGGATAATCGACAACAAGAGAACCCAAACCATCCCAAAGATTGTCAAGCGCATAAATCCCCTTTTTCCTGTTAATTGAGGGCTGGTAATTTGGTTGAACGAATGACCTGCCCAATTCCATCGTGCCAGGCCAGAAGTCTTTAATAAATTTTTCTGAAAATTTAAAAAGTTTGGATGTGGGGCTAAATGGGACGCCAGACTCATCATTTTCGATGTTTTTTCCGATCTGAAAACGATAACCACCCATGACCTCTTCCCCATCCGGATCCCACAATAACAACTGGTTAAATGGTTTTGGGGAAACATCATATTTGTCCACGTCTTTTTCTTTTCCGGTTCCACCGCCACCATCTCTGAACGTGATTTCTCTCAATCTTCCGACCTCATCCATCAGGATTGGAGAATCCTGATTACAGAAACTATAAATTTCGTTTCCTCCCCGGGCCGTCTTTCGAACAAATTTGATTTTTTTGAGCTCCTTTTTCAGTACGCTCTTTTCAATTGCGTTTATTATTTGCTTCATAAAATTAATTTAAAATAATTATTAAAATGGCGTGTTTTGATTATTTCAAAACAGAAGCAACATATTTTTCATCAAAAAGTAAATCTGGATTATCCTTTAACTTATATACATAATCCTTCACAATGCCAGACCATTCCCGATGATTGAACCTTTCATCCAGAATGGCACTATCAATGGGTTTCCCAATCGTGAATTTGATCGTTTTACCTTTTTGCTTGAACATCTCATCAGGTAATAAGAACATTTCAAGGTTGGCCTTTAGTTTCAATTTTGTTCGAAAAACACCTAAAAAATAAAACCAATTGGAGTTTTTCCCGCCAATATGTACAGGAATTATAAAACGTTTGTTTTTTACAGAACGAGTGATAAATGAACTTCTCCATAAAAGATCCCGGATTTCGCCATTTTGTCTGCGGGAGACCATCCCCGCGGGAAAAATAACTACCATTTTATCTGAGCTGAAGGATTCATTGAACAATTCAAAGTAATCTGCATTACTTCCGTGCTTATTTACAGGTGTAAACAGCATTTTTAAATTTGGAACGGACATTAAAATGTCATTGGAAAGAAAAGTGAATTCCTTTTTCTGATCACCAACGATCTGCATCAGCGCCAGTCCTTCAGGTCCGCCCAGCGGATGGTTGGCTGCCAGTGTCAATTTGCCTTCCTGATTCAAATTTTCAATTCCGATTATTTCATACTTCACACCCAGCCTTTCTATCCCGGCACGCACGAAATCCAAACCCATTTTATCCTTGTTTTTAAACATGAACTCATTTAGGTCTCCAACATGTAACTTTCGGTTCAAATAGGCCCACACGAATCCAGGAATCCATTTATGTATTCCTGAACCTTTATCCCGAAACACTTTTTTCAGATCAAAAGTGTTTTTTGTTATTTTTAAATCAGACATGCGTTTATATTAATGTCAACAAATATATAAAGGATTAATCAGTAATATAGTTTTCAAAACAGCTAATCTATTTTAAAAGTATAGGTGTATTTCAGCGCAAATACCTCTGTATTTAAAAGCGGATAACGTGGATCAATCCGATCCCGTTCACCATTCAACACCTCATTAAATACGATGTACAGATCATTTCCTTCCTTTGGATTGTATCTCAATTTTAAATTACTGATAAAGAGGTCAGATTCATTGTTGTATTGTATAAAGGAACTAATGGAGAATTTTGCATTCAACATATATAATGCCCTAAGTCGTATGATATGGCTAACGAGCAACTCGTTCCGTTGGTCAAAATTGATGTAATTCAATTCGTAGGCCCCGCTAAGTTCCAAATGAGCGTTAGGATTATACCTTGGTTCAAATTCAAAACTGTTGATCATTCCATCGAAAAACTGGCCAAAATCGTAATCCATTCCAAGCCCGAATTTTGAATTAAATGGGGTGTTGAAACGGATGCCGGCCTTAAAATAATGATAATCGCCAGCCGGAATGGCAATGTCATCACTTATTTCCAGCTTGTCTGTCAGAATATCAAAATTGTATTTAACAGAACCCCGGACTGACCAGGCATTTTTGGACTGTATGTTGAAACCCGCATATGCAGATGCCTGATCGATCTTTCCTATGTCGTAATTATTGTCTGCCCAGGCCCCAGTATTGAAATTTATCCTTTGCCAAAATGACTGGTCATTGAATAAATACCCGTATCTGAGATCCAGGTTTGTGAATAAATAATTATTTCTGGAGACAAAACCCATGCCTGGGTTGTAGTCCTTGCCGGTACTTCCGATGCTGAAATTATAATTAAAACCGGTAAAAACCCTTCTTTCCAATCCGAATAAAAACCGGGCAGGTTCCAGGCTGAAAAGATTTGGTTCTACGCCATTTTCAAAAGTCTGCGCCCACTTTAAAGTCACATAATCATCCCCCAAAACTCTAAAGACCCCATCCAGTCCATAAGCAGAATTAAATTCTCCGTTGAAATCCATTTTGTGGGTTATCATTCCACCCACATAAGAGTAATCATTCAGTACCTGTCTCTTTAATCGCAAAACACTGAAGTTGTCAGATAGGTTTCCCGGTGAAAACCCATCTATAAATCGCGTGTTTGCCACGCCGGTTTGCATATTGATGATTCCGATATCCGTATCCCCAACCTTGCCTGTCATTCTTAAACCACCTAAAATGGGAACGGGCTGACCATCATCTATTCCTATATTTCTGGAATAAAAAAGATGGTTTACATAATTAAAACTGAAATCAAACAAGCTTGCCCTTTCCTGAAAAAACTGTCTTTTTTCCGGTCTGAAAATTTCATACCTGGATAGATTGATCTGTTGGTCATCTGATTCTACCTGAGCGAAATCCGTATTGATGGTCAGGTCAAGCGTCAAATTACTGGTGAGGTTATATTTTACGTCCAGACCGGCATTATAGTTAAACTGACTATTTTGTGTAAAATCAGTTTCTGTTTCATTCTGTATGTTTTCTCTTTGGTTTCCCAGTAATGCATAAGGCGTTATGTATACCGGTTTGCTCGAAGAAATATTTTCAAACTGAACCTCAAAAAACTGAGAAGGCCGCCAGTTTGCCATTTCACCCAGGTCAGGAGAGATGTCAGGAAATAAATTCATTTCATTTTTTGCAGCCATATATCGCCAGATGGAAACCCCCATATTCACCTTATCCGATCCTGAATCAAATTTCAGACTTGACCAGGGAATCCTGATCTCAACATCACAATATTCCATTGTTATGTGTGTCATTGCATCCCAATAAGTATTCCAGCTTGTGCTCATCGAATTTTCAGTCGCAGCATCATTGCTGATAGCAGCATCGTACCTGAATCCAGTTGGAGAGGTGAAAAAGGCCAGGCCATTTTCTTTGTCGTTATAACTATCTATTACGAGTCCAAAATAATCCGTGGCGGCACTTTCTCCGTCCCTTTTAAAGGTTTGTCCCCTGATAAGATCCGGGTCAGAGACAAACAACCTGCCACCCAGATAAAGGTAATCATCATCATATACCAGATTCACATTAAGTGCCTCAGTCGTGGAGTCAGAATAATTTGGCTGAAACTGAATGAATTTGAAACTTTCAAGATCATGCCAGAATGCTTCATCCAGCCTCCCGTCAAAATGTACATTCGAAACTCTGGGTACTTTATATATTTGTTCCTGGCTGGCAGTTACTTGACCGAACAATTGGATTGTAACCAGGAAAAAGAAAAATATGAATAGCTGCTGTTTGTTTAAGCCCATAATGTCAAAAAAAATTAGCTGCAAACTTAATAAAAAATCAGTTGCCCCATTAAATAGCCTTAAATAATTGCCGTTCCTACATTTTATTTAATTCCTAGTACAGCCTATCTGTTTAGTCGCATTTTGCAGGTTCGCTATCAATCTTGTGCATTCTAATAAGCGCGGTGTTTTCTAAATTTCCTGGAATTATTTAACCCTTCCGTAAGAAAACCGCATCTTTAATTAATACGAACAGTACAGGAACCAAAGAAAAAGTTTTCGGGTTGTTAAAATTACACTCCGACATAACAGCCTGCTGTTTTATTGAGTTATATGGATATTCACATTGAATTTACATTTTGAATAAATTATCATGATCAACAAGAGCATCGTTCTCATAATCATTTTAGGCATTACCCTTTTAGGGTGCCGATTAAATAAAGACAACAATAATACGCAACAGATGAACCAATATGATTTTGGAAAGGCCTGGGAAAAGGTAGATGCTCTTGAAAAACAGGGATTGGTAAAAACCATGTTTAATAAAGTAACGGAAATACATGAAAATGCACTTAAATCCGGAGCAGGCGAGCAACTGATCAAAGCTTTGATCTATCAGGGAATGTACCATACCAATGTGGAGGAAGATGGTTTGATAAAAACAATCGAATCATTTGAAAGTAGCCTGGAAATGGCTTCAGAACCCGAAAAATCAATTCTACAATCCTTGTTGGCAGAATTGTACGACATCTATCTGAACCAAAATTTATGGAAATTTAATAACCGAAGCCAATCCTCTGATCAACTGGATGCAGACATCCGAAATTGGTCTCCGACACAATTAGTTGACCAGTCAACTAAGTTATACCTGGCTTCCGTAGCGTATGATCAGCTCCATAAAGTCGAGGTAGATAAATACAAGGAACTGATCCGTACAAATGAGACCACACCTGGAATCAGACATACTCTGCTGGATATTCTTGCACATCGGGCAATCCAGTATTTTAAGGGAGGGAAACCATTTTTGGTGGAATCCAGGGGCCGGTTCATATTAAATGACGAAAAATTATTTGCTAACAGAAAGGAATTTGAAAAAATTCGTTTTGACCAGGAAGTCTCATCCCGTCAGAAAACCGTATTGGAGCTTTACCAGCATCTTACGCGTAAACACCTGGAAGAGAACAACCAGGCTGAATTACTGGATCTGGACCTGAACAGAATAAGCTATGTCTATTTTAATTTTATATCTACAGATAAAGATAAAGTATACGAAAACGGACTAAAGGAGCTGATCAAAGGCAACGAGAAAATTGAGGGCGTAGCAGAAGTTTATTATAGACTTGCCAGTTTGTATTTTACGCAGCGCAACAAGCAATACGAAAACAATAAAGAAGCGGAAAGTTTGGTTCAAAAAGCACACAGAATCTGTGTGGCAACGATAAAAACCTATCCGGATTCCTATGGCGCAGATCTTTGCAAAGCATTAAAATCAAACATTGAAGAAAAAAGTTTACAGATAAGAACCGAACAGATCAATCTTCCTGGGGAAAATCTGAATTGTCAGATAGATTATAAAAACGTATCCAATCTGTATTTCAAACTGATCAAGATCGATAAAAAGGACTACGAAGATCTCAATACGGTATCGGGTAAAGAAATTTCAGATTTTATATCGGACCATCAATTGTTACGTAGCTGGTCCATAAACTTACCCGGAACCGCTGATTTTTTGGATCATAGTACTGAAATGGCCATCGAATCACTTCCGGTGGGAAGTTACGCCCTGGTTTCCTGCGACGACCCTTCTTTTAGTCAGAAAAAAGGAATGCTTCAGTTAACCCCGTTTTTTGTTTCCACTCTGTCCTTCTGGCATACGGCGACATCAGAAAACAACCAGATCTATGTAGTGGACCGGAAAAATGGAAAGGCCGTGGCTCAGGCAAAAGTCAGGCTTTATGAATGGAATTATGATGACCGAAAACGGAATAAAGATCTGTGGAAAACATTGACAACAAATGAAGAAGGGTACGTAACTTTCCAAAATGCGGGACATAGACGCTCTAATCTTATTGTGGAAATTGAAAAAGGAAAGGAGTTGCTTTTCTTCGACAATGCTCTTTACTCAGGCAGATACAATGATAAGCCAAGTGTAAATCAGAAAATACTGTACTTTCTTGACAGAGCCCTTTACCGCCCTGGTCAGACCGTGTTTTTTAAAGGAATCCTGTTGGAAGAGAACAGTGAAAACAAGCCCAGGATCCTTCCTGGACAGAAAGATCTTAAAATCAGACTTTTTGATGTAAATCAGCAAAACGTAGAAGACCTGACCGTGAATAGCAATGAATTCGGTTCATTTAGCGGTAGTTTCACCATCCCATCTTCCGGATTGACAGGACAAATGTCCATTGGTTCAGACCGAACCCGAGACAGAATGTACTTCAATGTAGAGGAATACAAGCGACCTAAATTCTTTGTGGAAATCGAGTCCTATGAATCAGCTTATAAACTGGGGGACAAGATCGAATTGGATGGATCCGCTAAAAGTTATGCGGGTGTAAGTATTTCAAACGCAGAAGTCAGATATCGCGTTAGTCGCAAAAACTTCTTCCCGTACTGGGGTTACTTCAGACGACCGATTCCTTTCAGCACAAATGCGATTGAAATTGCAAATGGTGGCACACTCACGGATGCAAACGGTAAATTTAAAATTCCGCTCGAATTACTGGCGGATGACCTGATTCCGGCTTCATACAAACCATCTTTCAGATATGAAATCGAAGTGGACGTGATCGACCTGACCGGTGAGACACACACGGCAAAATCAACGATGCAGGCATCCTGGTTGTCAAAAGACGTAAAGCTTGAAGTCCCTGAAAAATCAAGAAAAGAAGCAGCGGTAGAGGTGAAAATCATTTCCAGGAACTGGAACGGAAAAGACCAGGACTTGCTGGCTAATCTGAAGGTGTACCAATTGGAACAACCAACTAAGGTCTACCGGGAACGATTTTGGTCAAAACCGGATATTTGGTTATATGATAAAACGGAATATGAACGATTATTGCCCGACTACAGTTATGGTGACATAGAAGATCCGTCGACCTGGAAAAAAACCGGACTAATAAAAGATGAAGAAGTAAACACGGCGAAAAAACCGGAGATAAAATATGCTTTGGCTGCGGGTTCATACAAGCTTGAACTACGTTATAGCGAACCTTCAGGCGAGGACATTCTGCTCGAGAAATATGTTTCCGTTTATGATGATCAGTTATTGCCTCCTTTTGAATTGTTTAGTCTGGAAGCCAATGAGGGCGAACCCGGTGAGGTCTGTCACATTGACCTTCAGTCGGCAGTTGCAAACCTTCCGGTATTGTTCGAACTTTTCGATAAAGATGGCAGACAGATCCAAGCCTGGAAAAACGTAAACAGGAAGCAGCAGATAAATCAGGAGATCCTTGAAAAACACAGAGGCAATTTCTTTGTGCGGGCAAGTTTTGTACACAACAATCGCTTTTATACGCAAATAAAAACCATCGTTGTGCCCTGGTCAAATAAAAAACTTGATTTTGAATATGTGCATTTCAGGTCGGTACTTAAACCCGGAAGCGAAGAAAAATGGACCTTGAAGGTCATGGGGCCGGGCAAAGATATTGTTTTTGCTGAACTGCTCGCTGGTATGTACGATGCTTCGCTTGATGATATAAAACCCCACAACTGGTCAGCGAATCTGTACTGGAATAATTATCTCAACAGTCCGATCAATTATTTTGGATTTGGACAGGCGAGGACACGTAATTTTGTGGACAGAAACTGGAATTCCAATTACTATTCCGGAAAAAACAAGTCGTATAAGGAGATCAATTGGTTTGGTTTTGAAAACATTCCGGGTTACTCCTATTACAGGGAGGATCTGGGTGTAATGGCGGTGCCTCCACCTTACCGGGCAGAACAAATGATGAGTAAAAGGGCAGCCAATGGTGAAATTGCGGGAGCAGAAAGTCCAGATATGGAGGCCGAATCGGATGGAGTTGTTTTAGTAAATTTTGCATCTGAGCCGGGTGCGGGTGTTGAGGCAGAAATTACGGGACAGTCAGATGTTAAGGGCGCTGATAAACCGATCCGGACCAATCTGAATGAAACTGTGTTTTTCTTTCCCCATCTTAAAACGGATGAAGCAGGAAATGTTTTGATAGAGTTTACGATGAATGAAGCTTTGACAAGCTGGAATTTTCTTGGATTTTCTCATACTAAGGACCTGAAAATTGGGATGACCAAAGAAAAGGTGATTACACAGAAAGAGCTGATGGTACGACCCAATCCGCCCGTATTTGTCCGGAATGGGGATTTGCTCCAATTCAGTAGCTCCATATCCAATCTCACAGAAGAAGCTATGAGTGGGGAAGTTGAACTCAAATTATTAGATGCACGCACGAATGCAGACATAACCAAAACAATGGTTGCAGAGCCCAGGAACAACTTTAAGATTGACGCCAGGGGCAATGTCGCTTCAAATTGGAATATCAGGGTCCCGCTTGATCAGACAGAATTGATCATTTATCAGGTCTGGGCAAAATCAGGGCAATTTACAGATGGTGAGGAAGGCTATTTACCTGTTTTGACAAACAGAACGCTGGTAACCGAAACGATGCCCATGTGGATCGGTCCGAATGAAAAGAAAACATTTGAATTTGATGCAATGTCCAAATTATCAGATCCGGGCCTGACAAATCACAGCTTTACGGTTGAAACGACTTCTGATCCGATCTGGTACGCCATTCAGGCGATGCCTTACATCCGTGATTACAGTGACAGAAACTGCATCAGTCTGGCAAATGCACTTTTTGCAAATAGTCTGGCGGCGCATATCGTAGACCAGAATCCGGCGATTGAAAAGGTATTCAAACAATGGAAAAACATGGAAAAGCAGGGAGAAAACGCCCTCGCCTCAAATCTTCAGAAGAATCAGGAATTGAAGAATATATTATTGCGTGAAACGCCCTGGTTGCTTGAAGCAATGGATGAAGCCAGTCAGAAACAAAATATTGCGCTTTTGTTCGAGCTTAACACGGTCAATCAGGACAAGCGGCAGATCATCCAGTTTTTGCAGGGACTTCAAAGGTATGATGGTGGATTCAGCTGGTACCCCGGCGGCAAAAGCAGTGATTTTATCACGATGTACGTTTTGGAACTGATCGGTAAACTGCAGGAACTAAAGATCGTTTCCGCGGATGGTACCCTAAACTCATTGACTCAAAAAGCCATTGAATATTCTGATAAGGCCATTTCCGACAGATACCAGAAATTGCTTGAATTAGCGGATAAAAAGCTAATTCAGCTCGATGCTGACCAGATATCTTACATGGACGTTTATTATCTGTATGTCCGGTCACTTTTTGCTGAGCAGGAATACAAACATAATGCCCGTGAAGCAAGTGTTTATTTTCTGAATCAGGCTCAAAAATACTGGCTTGGAAAAGACTTGTATTTGCAGGGAATGATGGCTCTGACATTGCATAAAAGAGGTAATTCGGCTACGGCCCTTTCTATTTTGAAATCAGTTGAAGAGCGCTCTATCCTGAACCCTGAACTTGGCAGGTACTGGAAAACAAAACCCGGATACCACTGGTTTGAATTGCCAATTGAAACACAGTCAATGCTCATCAGTGCCTTTGACAAGATCTATGAAGACAAGCAGATTGTTGCTGAGTTGCAATTGTGGTTATTGAAAAACAAGCAGACCAATCGTTGGAAAACGGGCAAAGCCTCCATTGCGGCGGTGCACAGTTTGCTTCTCAACCGGAAATTGACTCCGGAAGCGACCCAAATGATGTCGGTCGAACTTGGAAATGTAAAGATCCAGCCTGAGGTTGGCGAAAAAGGGTACGAAGCCGGAACCGGCTATTTTAAAAAGGAATTCGGACCTGAGAAGATTCATTCCGGAATGAAAAACATTGAATTGGAAAACCCCAATGATTACATAGCCTGGGGCGCAGCCTACTGGCAATATTTTCAGGACCTGGATAAGATCAAATCATTTACAGATACTCCGATCAAAATAAGCCGGGAACTCTTTGTGGTGAAGGATGGGAAAAAGGGTGAAACCCTGGTACAAATTGATGCAAAGACGATCGTGAAGCAGGGAGACAAGATTAGTGTCAGATTAAGGATTGAAGTAGACAGATCGATGGATTTTATCCACCTGAAAGATCAGAGAGGTGCAGCAATGGAGAGCATAGAACAGATCAGTCAATACAAATGGAGTGGTGGTTTGTTTTATTATATGAGTCCCAAAGACAGCAGTACGGATATGTTCATTGAGCATTTACCAAGAGGGGTTTACATTCTTGATTACACTTTGAGGGCGGTACATGCAGGCACATTTTCCAATGGAATTGCAAATATTCAATCCATTTATGCGCCGGAATTCAGCAGCCATTCGGATGGAACGATCATTAAGATCCAATAAAGGGGCAGAATGGAAACAGAAAGGCTTCTGAAGGTGAAATAAGCAAATAGTGACTATGGCTTAGCGGGAATTGCGGCTTTGAATAATTTGTTGGTTTTAAATGGAGAGTTTGTCCAGGCAGTCTTTCATGTGTTGAAAAATTTCCGGCAAACCCAGTGATTTTCCGGTTTTTACCGTCAGGTTGAAATCATTGGGCAGGTCAGAAAGGGTGCTAATTTTAAAATCGGCCTTAGCGGCAACCCCAAGAAAGTGCAGGTGGGTAAGTTGCTCCGGATTGATATGAAACAGGATGTCAAAACTTTTGTTGCGAACCAGCTCGGTCAGTTTTTGTTCCGGCAGCAGGTTCCATTTGATATTGTTTTCATTGTACATTGCCATTCCAAAATCAAGGCTATCTTCCTTGGTTTGAGCAAATGCCAGCATTTTAACCTTTATTCCTGTTTTTTCAAACTTTGAATGTAGTGCCTTGAAGAAATCGACATTTTTCGGGTCAGTGCCATTGAATAGTATCAAAAAGCTTCGGGCAGGGTTGGTCGAAACACTACCGGACAACATGCCGGACGGTTTATTTAAATGTTTTTTTAAAGCTGAAAAGTAACTCCAGCGTTTGATAGCATTTAAAGGCATTGATTATTTTTCAGGAATTGCCTCAGTAAATTCTCCCATTTTGCGATATTTCTCAATTCGCTGGGTAATTCTTTCGTCTGCGTCTATTGGCATCAGTTCTTTCAACTGCTTTGCGATATGTGTTTTTAATATCTTGGCCATTTTTTCCGGTTCGGAATGGGCACCACCGATCGGTTCTTTTAATACTTCATCGATCAGGCCGAATTCCAGCATATGATCTGCGGTCAGTTTTAAAGCTTCAGCTGCTTCTTCTTTATGATCCCAGCTTCTCCATAAAATAGATGAGCAGGATTCGGGAGAGATCACAGAATACCAGGTATTTTCCATCATAAAAACACGGTCACCTAATCCGATGCCCAATGCACCCCCTGAAGCACCTTCACCAATGATGTAACAAATGATCGGCACGCGTAATTGAGACATTTCGAACAAATTTCTTGCGATGGCTTCTGCCTGACCTCTTTCTTCAGCTTCCATGCCCGGATATGCTCCGGGGGTATCAATCAGTGTGATAACCGGATAATTGAATTTTTCAGCCAGTTTCATCAGTCGAAGTGCCTTTCTGTAGCCTTCCGGATTCGGCATTCCAAAATTATGATGTTGTCTTAATTTGGTTGTATTTCCTTTTTGCTGGCCCATTATGACCACCGTCTGATTTCCGATTTTTGCGATGCCACCAACGATCGCTTTATCATCCTTAAAATGCCTGTCACCATGCAATTCTACAAATTTGTTGGTGATCTGTTCTATGTAATAAGTTGTATAAGGGCGTTCCGGATGTCTGGATAATTGCACCTTTTGCCATCCGGTCAGATTTGAATAAATCTCCTTCCTTTTATCGACGAGCTTCTTTTCCATCTCAGCGATGGTCGTGCTTAAGTCAATGTCTCCCTCTTCACTTACCTGTTTGAGTTTTTCCAGCTGTTCATGCAGGTTCTCCAGCGGCTTTTCAAATTCGAGAAATACCATTTATAATTAGATTTTTGATTAATTCTAAATCGAAGTTAGTAATTCGTGAATTAAATTACCTCTCGGAAACGATATAATTTTCTTAATTCCATTATTATTTTTTTGCAGACAGCAAGATAAAATTTTGAATATAGATTTCAATAAGAACTAAAATCAATCGCTTTTATTTAATTGCAAAATCATAAAACAATGTTATACCGTTAAGTGTTTTAGCATTAAACGGAAGTTTTATTGAGGTGAATAATATTTCTGTTATTATGCAGTTATCGGGTGTTTATTTGGATAATTATTTAATATAACAAACAAGTGTTTTGTATTTTATTATTTAAAAAACAACAATAATTTTTTATTCTTGCACTAATTATGAATTTAAACCCATCTGTTTTCAAGTATTTATTGCTTATCCTGATGTTTCCATTGGTACTGATGTCCATTGGGATCAACATAGATATTCACTATTGCAAAGGGGAAATTAAATCCATAAGTTTTTTAGGTCAGGCAAAATCCTGTCACGATATCGCCGATACCAATAAAAATTCCTCTTGCCCGCACCATCAAAATTCAAATCCGGATGGATCAGATGAAAAAGATTGTTGTAAAAATAAATCTCATTACATTCAACTGGACCAGGATAAACTCTTGTCAAACATTGAGATTGACCTGAAATTTCAGGAAGAAGAAACATCTATTATGGCCCCGGAAAAAAGCTGCTGGGCTGAAACAATCATACAGGTGCAAAAATTTGAACTTTACAAACCACCACCCTTTAAGATTGATTATCAGATTTTGTACCAATCTATGTTGATATAACTAAAAGATTGGCCGGGTTCGCAGACCTCCTTTGCGTACTTTTTTCAATATATCTGAATGACATTCCCTTATCTTATAATTTGATTAATAAACTTTAATTATGCTAATTGATATGAAAAAACTAGTACTTTTTATGAGCTTTTTAGCTCTAATGAATTTTATGAGCACAGCTCAAAACGAGCTGAATCTCCACATTCAACATAAAGTTGGAGAAACGGATTTTGCTTTTAATCTGCCTACACAGAATAACCTGAAACACGATCTTAAATTCACAAGGGTTCAATACTATATTTCTGAGATTGTCATCACGCATGATGGAGGTATGGAAACCAAAATAAAGGACATCTGGGTTTTGGTGGATGCCGGTCAGGAAACAACCGTTTCGCTTGGTAGTTTTGATATAAATCAGGTAGAAAAGTTCAAATTCCACATTGGCGTTGATGAGGACCATAACCATGGTGATCCATCCGCTTATCAGGGGGGTCATCCGCTGGCTCCTAAGTTTCCATCTATGCATTGGGGTTGGGCAGCCGGCTACCGGTTTATTGCTCTTGAAGGCATGGGCGGAAGCAACTTCAACCAGGTATTCCAGTTGCACGGATTAGGGGACGTAAATTATTTTGATACGGAGTTCGATATGAATGTAGCCGCTGTAAACGGACAGATTCAAATAGGAATTGTAGCAGATTATGCCAGAGCCCTTGAGAATATTGGGGTAAACGGAGGCGTGATCGTACATGGAGAAAACAATGAGGCAAGAACTGCCATGGAAAACTTCAGGGATTATGTTTTTACGGTTGCAGACATTAGTTCAGCTACCACAAATACCGAAATGAGCGCGCTTGATGTTGTGGTGTATCCAAATCCCGGGAAAGATGGAATGACTCGGATATTTACGGGCGCAGATTATGATAGAAACTTTAATTTGGAACTTGCAGATCTGTATGGTAAGACAATTAGATCCGTTTCAAAGATTAAGGGCGGAGAAGCGGTTCAACTTGATGGTTTGGAAGCAGGTGTATATGTTTTAGTCATTATGGAAAATGGCAGAGCGGTTCAACAAAAGAAATTGATTATTCAATAAAGATGCTGAAGTCCGGAATTAAATGGTCCCTGTTATTGGGCTGCTTTGCAGTTCTTTATGCTTGTCAAAAGGATACGGAGACCGTTCAATTTCCGGCGTTAATGGAAATACCAACTGGATTTCCTGAAATTGAACATCCGGCTGATAATGCATTTACTTTGGAACGGTGGGAATTGGGAAAAAAATTATTTTTTGACCCGATCATGTCATCTGACAAAAGCATTAGTTGTGCATCCTGTCATGATCCGGCGCTTGCATTCTCGGATAAACTTGCTTTTAGCCTGGGTGTTGAAAACAGGGAAGGAACCCGGAATGCATCTCCATTAACAAATCTTGCCTGGCACCCCTATTTTACGAGGGAAGGCGGTATTCCAAGCCTTGAAATGCAGGTATTGGTTCCCCTTCAGGAACACAATGAATTCGATTATAACATCGTATTGCTTTCAGAGAGATTGAAAAACGAACCGGATTATGTAGCAATGGCACTTGCTGCCTATGACAGGGAACCGGACCACTTTGTGATCACCCGGGCCCTTGCCTGTTTTGAGCGGAGTCTCATCTCCGGACAAAGCCCCTATGATCAATTCAATTCCCAATCCGATAAGGATGCATTGACGGACGCTCAACAAAGAGGCATGCAATTATTCTTTGGCCAGCGAACCAATTGTTCTTCCTGCCATGCTGGCTTTAATTTCACGAATTATGAATTTGAGAATAATGGCCTTTATGAACAATATACGGATCCGGGTAGATTTCGATTGACCGGCGATGTTAGTGATATTGCAAGATTCAAAGTGCCCGGATTGCGAAATATAGGTTTAACCGGCCCATATATGCACGATGGGTCTATTTCCAGTCTGGAGGAGGTAGTTGAACATTATAATTCAGGTGGAAAATTTCATCCACATAAAAATAAACTCGTTAAACCTTTAGGATTAACACAAGTCGAAAAAGAAGACCTGGTTCATTTCCTGGAGGCATTGACAGACGAAACATTTGTTTCAAATCCCTTATTCACCACAAAAAACTAAATTCAAAATGATTAATTTGCAACACAAGCTCATCCTGTTGATTCTGTTTTCTGTAATGCTTATAGCCTGTACGGAAGATGTGGATCCTGTGGTTATTGAAAAGGATGAAACCCCTTTTGTACTGGATTATGGCAATTTCCCTGAGCCGGTACTGCCGGCAGATAATCCATTGACGGAACAAGGCGTTGAACTCGGTCGCATGTTGTTTTACGAAACCATGCTTTCAAAGGATGGCTCACAGTCTTGCGCCAGTTGTCACAACTTATCAGATGGATTTTCAGATACACTTCAGTTTTCTATCGGTGTTGAAAAAATGGAAGGAAAAAGACAAGCGATGCCAATTTTTAATATGGCCTACCATACCAATGATTTTTTCTGGGATGGGAGAGCTGAATTGTTACGTGATCAGTCATTAAAACCCATTGAGGATCCATTGGAAATGAATGAAACGCTGGAAAATGTTGTTGCAAAACTCAGTGATACGCCTTTGTATAAGGACCAATTCACCAGGGTTTTTGGATCGGATGAGATCACATCTGAAAAAATGTCCCTGGCCATGGAGCAATTTATGCTCAGCGTTATTTCAAAAGACTCAAAATATGATAAATTCCTGGCCGGTGAGCTCAGTTTAACCGAAAGTGAGGAAAGAGGAAGGATGTTATTTGAAACGGAATACAATCCCTTTTTTCCTGAATTTTCAGGTGCAGATTGCCTGCATTGCCATAGCGGATTCAATTTTGAGAACGATGAATATATGAACAACGGACTGGATACAGATGCCGATATTACCGATACAGGCCGGGAAAAAGTTACGATGAATCCAATGGACAGGGCCAAGTTTAAAGTTCCTTCTTTGAGAAATATAGAAGTAACCCCTCCTTACATGCACGATGGTCGTTTTAATACCCTTGAAGAGGTGGTTGATCACTACAATTCTGGCATAAAATTATCTGCCAGTCTGGATCCTGCTATCCGGAATACGGAGGAAACGGGTTTGTTTTTAACCGAACAGGATAAAGCGGATCTGGTTAACTTTCTGAAAACACTTACAGATGAAACTTTTTTGAACAACAATGCGTATAAATCACCGTTTTAAAGAGTAACTTTGGTTTACGAAAAATAGAAAATCAAGGTTTTATTAAACCCCAAGATTTTGATAGTCGGTATTACATATAGACTTACTGCCCTTTTTCTGGCCGCACTGATGTTCATCACATCCGTAGGTTTTTCTATGGACGTTCATTATTGCCAGGATGAGATGCGTAATGTAAGTTTACTTGGAAAAGCAAGTTCCTGCCATGAAATTTCGGATGACCATTTCTGTCAATCGGAAACAAAGAGTTGCCATAAACCAACCGAACAGGCCAGCGACGCAGATGTTAGCCATGTCTGTGAAAGTGAGGGTGGTTGTTGCCACAATAAGAGCATCGTTATAGATCAGCTTGACCAGGTTTCTCTTATTGTTATGGACTTTTCGCCGGAAGAAAACTTAAACCACTACCCATCGTTTTGTCAGATATTCCCCCCCGTTTTTATTAAAGAAGCGGATTTTGTACGAACCAAATATATAAACTATAAACCCCCACCGATTGGACTGGACAGGCAAGTCCTTTTTCAGTCTTTTCTAATTTGATTTTTCTATTTTCATAGTGCATTCAAACCGGCCTCGCCTGGTTTGAAATATTATCATTGCGTTAATTAAATGAAAAAGAATCATGTTAAATCAAATAATAAAGTTCTTTCTGGAAAACAAATTGGTTGCTTTTTTACTGGTTGCCCTCTTCATTGGCTGGGGACTGGTAACGGCACCATTTGATTTTGGAATTAAAAACTTACCTCGTGATCCGGTCGCTGTGGATGCAATTCCTGATATTGGGGAGAACCAACAGATCGTATTTACGAAATGGATGGGCCGTTCACCACAGGATGTGGAATATCAGATTACTTATCCCCTGACCACTGCCCTTTTGGGATTACCGGGCGTAAAAAGTATCCGAAGCAATTCGATGTTCGGTTTTTCCAGTATCTATGTGATATTCAAAGAAGATATAGAATTTTACTGGAGCCGGAGCAGAATACTTGAAAAACTCAATTCATTACCAGCGAATACACTTCCGGATGGCGTACAGCCAACGCTGGGTCCGGATGCAACGGCCCTTGGACAGATCTTCTGGTATACCCTGGAAGGACGGGATAAAGAAGGGAAAGCAACCGGCGGCTGGGATCTGCATGAACTTCGAACCATTCAGGATTACTATGTGAGATTCGGACTCTCTTCCGCAGAAGGGGTTGCAGAAGTTGCCTCCATAGGTGGATTTGTAAAGGAATATCAGGTAGATGTTGATCCGGAAGCAATGAAGGCATACGGGATCACCCTGGAGCAGGTTATGATGGCAGTTAAAAGCAGCAATATTGATATCGGTGCACAGACCATTGAGATCAATATGGCTGAATATTTTGTCCGTGGACTTGGATATGTCAAGAATATCGGGGACATCGAGAACAGCGTTATAAAAACAAAAGACAATACCCCGGTCAGGATCAGAGATGTAGCGAGGGTAAACCTGGGCCCGGCCACCCGAAGGGGGGTTCTGGATAAATCAGGTGCCGAAGCGGTAGGGGGTGTTGTAGTAGCGAGATATGGGGCCAATCCACTTGAAGTGATCGAACATGTAAAGGAAAAAATGGCGGAAATTCAGCCCGGACTGGCTTCCAAAACCCTGCCGGATGGTAGATTTTCACAGGTGAGTATCGTCCCTTTTTATGATCGTACACAACTTATCAATGAAACGATAGGCACCCTGGAGGAGGCACTCAGTCTTGAGATTCTGATCACGATCATCGTGGTGATCCTTATGTTGCTCAACCTAAAATCTTCCTTATTGGTTTCCGGTACGCTACCTGTAGCCGTATTGATGACCTTTATCGCAATGAAATATTTTGGCGTGGACGCCAATATTGTTGCATTATCAGGAATAGCCATTGCCATCGGAACCATGGTGGATATGGGCATCGTACTCACGGAAAGCATGGTCAAACGGATACAGGATGCGCCACCTGGCGAAAGCCTGATGACCAGTATCTATGAAGCTACAACGGAGGTCGCATCCGCAGTTATTACCGCGGTGGCAACCACAGTGATCAGTTTCCTGCCTGTATTTACAATGGAGGCAGCAGAGGGAAAACTTTTCAGGCCACTTGCATTTACAAAAACCTTTGCTTTAATGGCATCTATCATTGTTGCCATAACAATTATTCCTCCTTTGGCGCATACTGTTTTTTCAATTCGCTCAGAGAAAAAAAAGATCAATTATTTTCTTAATGGTCTTGCTTTGGTCGGGGGCATTATCCTGGTGATCCTTGGTCATGGATTTTTAGGATTTATATTGTTGGTTATTGCGATTTCAGGACTTTTGTATCAGTATGCTCAACAATATAGTTCAGCAAGAAATGCAAAAATGATCTCCTGGGTGACAAATATCCTGTATGCATTATTAGTTGCCTGGTTACTGGCAACAGTTTGGATGCCGCTGGGTGTAAATAAAAGCAATTTTACCAATTTCTCCTTTATATTATTGATAGCCGGATCCCTGATTTTGTTGTTCTATCTCATCATATATTTTTATGAAAACATACTGGGTTTCTTGTTGAAATATAAGATCATGTTCCTGATGGTAACTGGTTTTATTGTTTACCAGGGATTCCTTGTGTTTAAGGAAACCGGTCAGGAGTTCATGCCGGCACTGGATGAAGGTTCATTTTTACTGATGCCAACATCGATGCCGCACTCAGGCATGCAGGAAAACATCAAGAACCTGCGTTTACTGGATATGGCCGTAACAGCGATTCCGGAAGTTGAAACGGTTGTTGGAAAAGCAGGCCGGGTCAACAGTGCGCTGGATCCGGCACCGATGTCTATGTATGAAAATGTCATTTTGTATCAATCAGAATACAAGACCGATGGAGAGGGACACCGAATTCGTTTCAAGTTTGAAGAAGGGGAGTATGTACGGGATAAAAACGGAGAACTGATCCCGGATATCAAAGGACGGTATTTCAGGCAATGGCGTGACCAGATCAAAAGTCCGGATGACATCTGGAATGAGATCGTTAAAGTCTCCAAGTTGCCGGGGGTGACCTCAGCGCCGAAGTTGCAACCGATTGAAACCCGTTTAGTGATGTTACAAACCGGGATGCGGGCACCGATGGGGATCAAAGTCCAGGGGCCGGACCTCAAGACCATTGAATCTTTTGGTTTGGAAATGGAAAAGCAATTGAAGGAAGTGGAAGGGGTAAAAGATGCTGCTGTTTTTGCAGACCGGATCGTTGGTAAACCTTATCTTTTGCTTGATATTGACCGGGAAATTATCAGCCGGCACGGACTTACGATCGAAAAAGTACAACAATACATACAGACGGCAATTGGGGGGATGACCATGACAACCACGGTTGAGGGAAGGGAACGATATTCGATCCGTATCCGCTATCCGCGGGAATTGCGTAACGATCCTGAAATGCTAAAAAGCATCTACCTGCCATCAGCAAGCGGAGCACAAATTCCGCTTGGGGATCTGGTGAAGATCCGATACGAGCAGGGTGCTCAATCCATCAAAAGTGAAGACGGATTTTTGATCGGGTATGTGTTATTTGACCGGGAAAAAGAATATTCTGAAGTGGAAGTTGTAAATAATGCACAGGATTATCTGGCCGCACAGATGGAGAATGGAACACTTAAAGTTCCGGATGGTATCAGTTACCGATTTGCCGGAAACTATGAGCAGCAACTGCGTGCCAATAAGCGATTGAGTATTGTTTTGCCGATCGCCCTGGCTTTGATATTTCTGATCTTATATTTTCAATTCAAATCTGTCATCACCTCTCTTATGGTTTTTACAGGCGTTTTTATCGCTTTTGCCGGAGGATTTATCATGATCGGATTGTACGATACTTCCTGGTTCCTGGATTTTAATTTATTCGGAACCAATATGCGCGAATTGTTCCAGATCCGGACGATCAACCTCAGTGTTGCTGTTTGGGTGGGTTTCCTCGCCTTGTTTGGCATAGCTACGGATGACGGAGTACTGGTGGCAACATTCCTGAAGGATAGTTTTAAAAGGAATAAGCCGGATTCAATTGAGGCGATCCGCAGTGCGGTTATCGAAGGGGGACTAAGAAGAGTCCGGCCTGCGATGATGACTACGGCAACCACCATTTTGGCCTTATTGCCCATATTGAGTTCCACTGGAAGAGGATCGGATATTATGTTGCCAATGGCCATTCCGTCCTTTGGTGGAATGACCTTGCAGATCATAACCATGTTTACGGTTCCGGTTCTGTATTCTATGTGGAAAGAGTGGAGCCTGCGAATTGAGGAAGGAGTTAAGTTTCCTGCAAAAACGGTTCAGGCCACCACGCTGATCCTGGCAATGAGTCTTTTGGGAATGGGGTCCCTGCATGCGCAAAGTCTGGATTCACTGGAAAAAGTTGCGCTGCATCAAAATCTGGAACTTAAGGCGCTTGCATTAGAATATGAATCCGCACTGGAGAAAGCACCACAAGTGAGCCAGTTGCCGGATCCTGAAATTGGGGTGGGTGTATTTCCATTTCCGGTTGAGACCAGACTTGGTCCTCAGCTCTTAAAATACGGGGCCACTCAAATGTTGCCCTGGCCGGGAGTTTTGAAAAGCAAAAAGAAGCTGGAAATTACAAAAGCCGGAAGTTTGAGGGAAAAGCTAGACGTACAGGCACTTGAACTGAAGTATCAACTCAGAAAGTCCTGGTATCAGCTGTATTTGATCGACAAGAGCAAAGAGACCATCAGGCGCAACCTGGATCTTTTGAAGCAATTGGAGAAACTGGCACTTGCATCGGTAGAAAGCGGTAAAGCAGGCACGGCAGATGTGATTCGGGTTCAGCTAAAGATCAGAGATCTGGAACAGCGTCTCATGATCCTTTCCAACGAACGGCAAAAGCCAATGGCCAGCATCAATCAGTTGATGGAACGGCCGCTTGAAACTTCAATCCTTTTGCGTGAATCACTGGATTTTGCTGCGCTTGATTTTGATCCGGAACTGCTTAAGCTCCAGATCACAGAAAATCATCCGGCACTCAGGATCTTTTCCATTCAAATGGAAGCGGCCAGACAAGCCATCGATCTGAATGCATTAAATGGCAAACCGACATTTGGTGTCGGAGTGGATCACATAGTCGTTGGTAAGCGGGGTGATCTGGATCCTCCTGGCAACGGCAGGGATATTCTTCAATTGAGGGGAATGGTTAAAATTCCGTTGTTCAGGGACAAATACAAAGCGAAAGAAAGAGAGGAGAAGATAAGGATCGCTGCTTTGGACAACCGGAAAGCAGACATGGTCAACCGATTTATGAAGATGATAGACATAGCCACTACCGAATATCAATCGGCGGTGATCGCATATGAGCATTATCAGAAACAGCAGGAGATGATCCGCTCCGCCATCAGGATCCTTACATCGGAATACAGTGTGAGCGGAAGTAAATTTGATGAACTATTGCGACTTGAAATGGATCTGGTAAATTATGACCTGGAGATCCTCAGGTCGGTTGTGCAAAGTCATCAGGCGAAAAATGATATTGAAAAATATATAAAATAAAAAACAATGAAAATTTCATATAAAAACCCGGTTCTTGTAGCTGTCATCTCACTGATCATTGGATTTTCCGGTGCCTGGTTGATCTGGGGCAATAATTCAACGGAAGGAAAAAATACGGAAGCCGCACATAATCACGTGGCTGAAAAAAAAGCAGAAGAGATCTGGACCTGTTCCATGCACCCTCAAATCAGACAGCCTGAATTCGGGGATTGTCCGATCTGTGGTATGGACCTGATCCTGCTGGAAGAAAATAGTTCGTCGGACCCATTGGTTCTGGAGATGACAGAAGAGGCGGTTAAACTGTCGGATATTCAAACGATCAAAATAGGGGAGAGCATTCAGTCAGGCAGTAAAAAGATCCGTTTATCCGGAAAGGTGCAGGATGATGAAAGGCTTGCATCGAGTCTGGTTACACACTTACCCGGTAGGATAGAAAAACTCTATGTCAATTTTACCGGTAAATCGGTGAAAGCGGGGCAATTAATAGCGGAAATTTATTCCCCCGATATGATCTCAGCGCAGACAGAATTACTCGAAGCACTAAAGGTTCGGGAAACAAATCCCGCATTGCTGGATGCAGCCAGGAATAAGATGCGTTACTGGAAGATCGGAGATAAATTGATCGAAGAAATCGAAAGTTCCGGCAAAGTGATGGAATCCCTGCCGATCTATGCAGGATCATCCGGTATCGTTACGAAAAAGAAAGTTTCCGTAGGAGATTACATCCGAAAAGGAGAAGTCTTGTTTGACCTGATGGATCTGAGCCGCGTATGGGTGCTTTTCGATGTGTACGAGGAAGATCTTGCTTCTGTAAGTATAGGAGATCAGATTCGGTTTACGACCACGTCTATGCCCGGCAAAAACTTTTCAGGCAAAGTGAGTTTTATAGATCCGATAATTAATCCGGTTTCGAGGACGGTTTCCGTGCGAACAGAATTAATGAACTCGGGCCAGGTGTTAAAACCTGAAATGCTGGTTTATGGAACCATCCAGAAACATACGAGTGGAAATTCAAAACTGACGGTTCCAAAATCAGCCGTGCTCTGGACGGGGAAAAGATCCGTGGTTTATGTTAAAATCCAAGATTCTAAAATACCTTCTTTTAAGTTCAGGGAGATAGAATTGGGAGAAGCACTGGGAGACAGTTACAGGATCGCAAAAGGACTTGAAGCCGGCGAAGAAGTGGTTACGAATGGTAACTTCACCATTGATGCGGCAGCTCAGTTGAATAATCAGGCGAGCATGATGAATAAGCGAGTCAATGATGACGGGACGAAGGGAGAAGAAAAATTGGCCGATTATTCAGAAACAACTCCGAAGGTCTTCAAAAGACAATTATTTGAGGTGGCAAAAGCTTATTTAAGCGTGAAAGACGCCTTTGTTGCTACAGATGCAGCCTCTGCTGCAGCAGCCTCAGAAAAAATGCTGGTAAAGCTGGGAAAAGTGGATATGTCATTGTTGTCAGGCGATGCCCATTTTTTATGGATGGATGCTTACAAGGCAATGGAGGCACATGGAAAAAAATTAACAATCTTAAAGGATGTGGAGGAACAGAGGAAGCAATTTGATATA